>ERZ781271.22-NODE-22-length-93910-cov-12.557903_pt1 | contig 93910 bp, 75 predicted proteins | sample MGYA00375849_ERZ781271 | MGnify/ENA primary metagenome ERZ781271 (study PRJEB29790, sample SAMN06051245) | human gut metagenome | host: Homo sapiens | place: USA: Cincinnati, Ohio | collected 2013-06-10 | study: EMG produced TPA metagenomics assembly of the Gut... | reverse complement strand
ACAATTATCTCAGAAACTAAAGGAAAAGTCGAAGTACTCATGATTTACCGTTTACTATAATTATACGAACTTCTCACATAAAAACTCTTCCAAATCTCCAAGTGCAAAATTTGAGATTTAGAATGAAAACAATAATAGGAGAAACCTTTTATTTTTATAATAATAGGTTTCTCTTTTACTATAGGCAGAAAATGGGATATAATATGAGTAGTAACGTTAGCTATAAGTATATCTAAAAAGAGGTTTTATATAATAGGAGGAAGCATCTTGTCTGCAAATTCGCTTGATCTATTCGATATAGTAACAAAACAATGGTTTTCAAAAAACTTAGGTTCACCTACAGCAGTACAGCAAGAAGCTTGGCCTGCTATTGCTCTAGGCAAACATACATTAGTTTCAGCACCAACTGGTACAGGTAAAACCTTATCTGCATTTTTAGTGTTTATTGATCAGTTAAAAGAACAATCTCGTAAGGGGATATTAAAACAAGAACTTCAATTGATATATATATCACCACTTAAATCACTTGCAGGTGATATTCGTGAAAATCTCCGTCGTCCACTTAATGGTATCTTTGAAGAGGAGAGAAACTTGAATCCTGGCACCAGGAGTATGCCATATGATATAACGGTTGCAATTCGTACAGGGGATACATCGGCCAGCGATAGACGTAGTATGATTAAGACACCACCTCATATTCTAATCACAACACCGGAATCATTATATTTAATGCTAACAAGCAAATCAGGCCAATCCATTCTCCACACTGCCAAAGCAATAATAATTGATGAATTACATGCAATAATCGATACAAAACGAGGTGCTCATCTGATGCTTTCCTTAGCCAGATTGGACAAGTTATGTAATAAACCATTACAACGGATTGGCCTTTCTGCTACGATTGAACCTTTAAGTAAAGCTGCAGAGTATCTCTCTCCTGATCCAGTGACGATCGTTTCACCGAAGATGCACAAACAGGTCAAACTAATTATTACAAGCCCTATGTTAAATTCCCATGAATATTTACGAAACACCGTATGGGAAGAGGTAGCAAGAACAGTCTATGAGCATTGTACTGGTACCCGTAGTGTTATTGCTTTTGTTGAAGGTCGTGCATATGCAGAGAAGCTTGCTTATTATGTGAACCAAATTGCTGGTGAAGGATTTGCTAGGACTCATCATGGAAGTCTATCAAAAGAACAACGTTTTATAGTAGAGCAGACATTGAGAGAAGGAAGTTTACGACTTCTATGTGCTACTTCATCTATGGAACTTGGTATTGATGTTGGTGATATTGATCAAGTATTTCAGATTGGTACACCAAGATCCATATCAAGTACCTTGCAAAGACTAGGACGTGCAGGGCATAATCCAGGTCGAGTTAGTATCATGCATATCTTTCCACGTGAGGCTTCGGAAGGTCTTTATTGTGGATTAACTGCCGAGGTTGTAAGAAACGGTGGAATTGAGTATTCCAAACCTCCAAGACTGTGTCTTGATGTATTAGCACAACACCTAGTTTCGATGGCTACAATTAGTGGCTACGACTTGGATGAAGTAATGGAAATACTATCACGAGCATATCCGTTTTACGAGGTTACAAAGCAGGATGTAAAAGATGTCTTATGTATGCTTGCGGGAGATTATGAACATGAGCAAGAGATACCGGTAAGACCTAGAATTCTATATGATCGAATTCACGATTATGTAGAAGGTGATACGTATAGCCGCATGTTGGCGGTTTCGGCCGGAGGTACCATTCCTGATAAAGGGATGTATACCTTACGAACCGAAGATGGTGTGAAAGTTGGGGAACTAGATGAGGAGTTTGTATTTGAAGCTAGGATTGGCGATAGATTTTTGCTTGGTACCTTTGCGTGGAAGATAAGCCGAATTCAAAAAGATGTGGTAATTGTAACTGGGTCAACTGTAAGTGGTGCTCGTTTGCCTTTCTGGAAAGGCGAGGTGAGAGGGCGAAGCTTACAGACAGGAATAGCCTTTGGAAGGATATTTAACAAACTATTTAAAGCGTATGAGGCTGGAGAACTATATGAGGAATTACAGGGGTTAGGACTTGATGAAGTCGCAACAAAAGGTGCTGAGGAATTTTTGAAGCGCCAAATAGATGCTACGAAAGTGCTGCCAGATGATAAAACGATATTATTAGAACATTTTTCTGATGAAACAGGTAACCATCAAGTAATGGTGCATTCTGTATTTGGTAAACAGGTGAATGCGCCCCTTTCGCTATTAACAAGTGTAATTGCAAAAGGCCTTGTTAATTCCAATATCAATTATGTCGATGATGATGATGGCTTTTTATTGTTTCCATATGACGGTTGTTCTTTACCAGAAGGACTCTTACAAAGAATTAATCCGGATACGGCAAGGCCTATTTTGACAGCATTGCTGCCTTCTACTTCGTTGTTTAACATTACATTTCGTTATAATGCTGCACGTGCACTAATGATGGGAGTTAAAAATGCAAGGCGTCAGCCACTCTGGGTTCAACGATTACGTAGTTCACAAATGCTTGATTCCGTGTTGAAAGATGAGAAACATCCTCTTATCAGGGAAACAAAAAGAGAATGTCTAGAAGACCATTGGGATCTAGAGGGAGTGGAGTTTGTATTGAATGGAATTCGTTCGGGAACGATTCAAGTACATGAGATGTATCTGGATACGCCTTCCCCTATGTCGCTGCCATTACGAAGACAAACAGAAGCCTCTATGATGTATGATTATGCCCCTACTCCTCATAGCATTCACCGAGCAACAGAAGATGCATTACAACAAGTGGAATTAGCACAGGCTGGAGCATTAATTGCACCTGCTAAAGAACAACTTAAGCAACAGATGGAACGGGGACGTTTACCGCAGGATGAAAACCAATTACACTCTCTTCTTATGATAGAGGGGGATCTGATAGCTGGTGAAGTTGATGTTCCAATTGATTGGTTTGAATCATTGGCGCGGAAGGAACGGGTAAAATATATTGAGCCTGGTTTATGGATTGCAGCGGAACATTCTGATGCGTATCAGGCAGCGTTAGATGATAAAGATATAACAGCTAGAATGAATATAGTTCGTCGCGTTTTGCGATATCGACAAGCGCAGTCTCTAGAATTAATCGCAGAGCGCTACTTATTTTCTGAGAGAGAGGCACTTGAGGTTTTAGAAACATTATGCAGCCAAGGTAGTATAGTAGAAAGCGATGGTCTATATTATCATGCAGAATTATATGATAGAGCCAGAAAAGAGACAGTAAAAAACCTTAGAAGCCAGATTAGAACATTACCTGCAGAACGTTATGCTGCATTGATAACAAGCCGTATACGTAGTATGACGCCAGCAAAAGAGCAACTGGAAAAGGCGATGAAAGTATTATGTGACCAAGCATATCCACCAGAGGTGTGGGAGGACGTTCTGTTACCAGTACGGGTATCTAGTTATCGACCTGAGTTATTGGATGAATTACTAGCAAGGGGAGATCTTTTTTGGCGGATTATTTCTAATAAGGGTATTAGTTTTCATTTATATAACGATATCAATTGGGATGAGGAGCTTTCGAGTGTAGTAGATGAATTGGAAGAAAATGAAAAGGTTATTTACGAAGCATTATTAAAACGTGGTGCTAGTTTTGCACAGAGGCTTTCGCCTCTATTAAATGGTATTTCCCCATATGATATATTATTAAATCTAGCGGAAAAAGGCTTGGTGTCTGCAGATAGTTTCGTACCGGCAAGGCAATGGATGGCTAGGGAAAAGCAAAAGAAAATTACAGTAAGGCAAAAGGTGACTACACGTGTTAAAGCGATGTCAGCTGGAAGGTGGGAGGTATTACGGCCTCTAAAAGAACTCTCAGTAGAAGAACAGTTAGAACGCTTGTTTGACAAAGTTATCATTGTCTGCCGTGAAACAACAACAATTCAAGGGGTCTCATGGAATATGGCATTAGAGACATTACGTGTGTGGGAATATACAGGAAGGGTACGTAGAGGGTACTTTATTGAAGGACTGTCAGGAATTCAATTTATCAGAACGAAAGATTTTGAAGGGGTAATGACAGAACTTGTTCATCCTCTTGATCAAGTGATATGGATAAGTGCAGTAGATACTGCACAGCCATGGGGGAAAAGTCTACCACATATGAAAGATCGATCGTTTCATAATGTTTCTGGAACTACTGTGGCACTTAGGTCGGGTGTACCGATTGCTGTTTTTGAAAGACAAGGTAAAGTGCTTCGTATATTTGATAGCAGCAATTTACAAGAAGTTTTACGTATTTTTAGCCAGGATTTTAAAGCATATCGTATCTTACCTAAGTCAAAACGTATTACAGTAAAAGAGTATCAGGAGGAAGCTGTTGCTTCTTTGATAGGTGCTGGATTTTCACGGGAAATGCAGGATTATGTATTATACAGATAAAATAAAATTTCTTATTCGACATAATCATTTAATACTAGACATTTTTCTATTTCTATATTATGATAAAAAACATAACTTAAAATAAGTACATCGTATAAAGTTGAAAATATGGTTCAACAGTTTCTACCAAACTACCTTAAATAGTTTGACTACGATATGAAAATTAATAACACATATCTTAAGAGACTCCATTATACGTGTATCCAATTAAGCGTGGAGGCATTGTAATGAAGAATTATTCTAGTATTTATGAACTTGATGGAAGGGTTCCGGTTGCTAAGGCAATTCCATTTGGTTTACAGCACATCCTTGCTATGTTTGTAGCAAACATTACCCCAATTATTATCGTAGCGGCTGCATCTGGTTTATCCAGTTCACAGACAGCAAAATTAATCCAAGCTGCAATGATTATTGCAGGAATCGGTACAATAATCCAGTTATATCCGGTCTGGAAAGTAGGATCAAGGTTACCAATTGTAATGGGAATCAGTTTTACCTTTGTATCTATTCTATGTTTTATAGGCAGTCAATATGGTTATCCTACGGCTATAGGTGCCATTATAGTAGGTGGGATTATTGAGGGCGTTTTAGGATTATTTGCCCGTTATTGGAGAAGGATTATTACTCCTATTGTTGCAGCAAGCGTTGTAACAGCAATTGGGTTTTCTTTGTTAAATGTTGGTGCATACTCCTTCGGAGGAGGAAATGGAAGTACAGATTTCGGTTCCCTTTCTAATTTAGCACTTGGCGGTATTACACTTGTATGTTGCTTGGCTTTTACAATACTTGCAAAAGGACAATACAAACAGTTATCGGTTTTATTTGGACTAGTTGTTGGCTATGTGGTTGCAATCTTTATGGGGAAAGTTGATTTTCAAGAAGTTGCAGTGTCTAATCTCTTCTCACTTCCAGAAATCTTACCATTTAAGCCAGAATTCAATATCAGTGCGATTGTTTCGGTTGTATTGATTTATCTAGTTTCAGCAACAGAAACAATTGGTGATACATCAGCACTTGCGGAAGCTGGATTAAATCGAGATGCTACAGAAAAAGAGATTTCAGGGGCACTTGCCTGTGATGGTTTCATTAGTTCGTTATCAGGAGTATTTGGCTGTATGCCAATTACTTCTTTCAGCCAGAATGTTGGGCTTGTAGCTATGACCAAAGTAGTCAATCGTTTTACCCTCTTAATGGGAGGCATTATTATGATTCTGTCAGGTTTATTCCCACCTATTGGAGCAATCTTAGCTACATTACCAGAACCCGTTTTAGGAGGCTGTACATTAATCATGTTTGGAACCATTGTAGTTAGTGGTTTACAGATGATTGCAAAATGTGGTTTCAACCAAAGAAACCTATTGATTGTAGCGTTATCATTAAGCATAGGAATTGGATTTACACAAGTGCCAGATATATTTCGTGTATTCCCAACGATCATTCGTAATGTATTTGCAGAAAACTGCGTAGCAGTGGCATTCTTAACAGCAGTTATTTTAAATCTTATTCTACCGAAGAATATGGAAGTGGAACAACAAAAAAAGCACAATTAGTGAAGGAGATAGAGTAGATATGCAACTTTTAAAAGATCGCATTAACAAAGATGGTAAGATTAAAGAAGGAAATGTGCTAAAAGTAGATTCGTTCTTAAATCATCAGATTGATATCGAGTTACTTGAAGAAATTGGTAAAGAATTCAAACGACGTTTTGAAGGTGAAGAGATAACGAAGATATTAACAATTGAAGCTTCTGGGATTGCTATCGCTTGTATTGCAGCAAAATACTTTAATGTACCAGTTGTATTTGCCAAGAAATCGAAGACGAAAAATATTGCAGGTGAAGTGTATACCAGCAAAGTGGAGTCATTTACACATGGTAAAGTGTACGATATCATGGTGTCCAAAGAATTCTTATTAAAAGAGGATAAAGTATTAATCCTAGATGACTTCTTAGCAAATGGACAAGCATTATTAGGGCTTTCCAAACTAGTAGAAGATGCTGGAGCTACAGTAGTAGGTGCAGGTATTGTAATAGAAAAAGGTTTTCAAGTAGGTGGAGAATTAATTCGTAAGCAGGGAATTCATCTGGAGTCTCTTGCAATTATTGAGAAGATGAGTGTAGAAGATGGCGTGACATATAGATAGGATATAAACTTGGAACAACAAAGGGCGTACAATATGAGAGTATTGTATGCCCTTTGTTGTATAATCGTTTAAATCCATATAGATAAATTTTTTATTACCTATAATTTGAATGAATTAACATTATAAGGAAGAACAGACTTGACAAATGACAAGATAATAATTAATATAGGAATAATGTGTAAAATACAATAAAATATTGCCTAATATTGTCTGAAAATAAAATGTAAAGCTATAATAAGGAGAGATATGTAATCCTATCTTACTCAAAAAAGGATGTATTATCTAATAGCATTTAAAATCATTAACATAATCATATCAATTGGAGTATTTTCTTATTTTATACAGGACTTAAAATGCGTGCAGAAGGGAGTATTTATGAGAAGTGTTAAAGATACCTTTATATTACATGAAGAAGAGAATAAACCGATAGCAACAAAATATTTTTCGCTTGTTTATGGAGTGAATAGTATTGTTAATGATGGTGTAAAGAGAGAAATTGTGTTGGGGGATATTACGTGTGAAAAAATATATATTACAAAAGCTATTTCTGCGTTGGCCTTTATTGTTTTCAAATATACAAATCGTGAAAAGTTTACGATTATGTATTTTGATGAATCAAAAAGATGTGCGTTTTGTAATGTTGGAGAGAATACATTTTTGGATGAAATCAATCTTGAATTAGGTAAAATACAATCGATAGATAATAGTTTATCTGATATAATGGTCAATATCTCAGGTGAAAAACTACAGACTTGTACAATGGATCAGTATAATATGATATTGGATATTGATGTACAAAATAAAAAGATAGTATTTTCTGCTAAGTATAATGTAAAAGTTTACGACGAAACGTTTGTGATTCAAATAGGAAGACATTGGATAGGTGCATTGAAGAGAATAATTTCATCTGAACACAAAAAAATATGTGACCTAGATTTGGATTCTGAAGAAGAAAATCTGTTAAGTTGGAAGCAAATTAGTTGTTTTAATAATCAGTATAATTATGAACATAATTATTCAATAATTGGAATGCTTAGTGGGGATATACATAAGTATTGGGATAGAGTTGCTATCTGTGATAGTAAAGGAAATATGACTTATAAGCAACTGCATATTGCTTCTAATAAAGTTGCCAATTTATTAAAAGAAAATGATGTTGATAGTGGAGATAATGTGGCGATTATAGGTTCACGATGTCGTGAAATGATAATTTCTATATTAGGGATTCTTAAACGGGGAGCTACTTATATACCCATAGATATGGAACTTCCGTTGCTTAGAATTAATTATATTTTACAGGATGCTAGAATTAAGAAAGTTATAATGCTAGAAGAAATTGAAATTGAAAATAACTTCCCAATATTAAAGTTAGACAATATTGATAATTATTCAGAGCAGTATATTTACAATGATGTTAGTGATGATCACTGTGCATATATTTTATACACTTCTGGTACGACTGGTAAGCCCAAAGGGGTAATGGTTCGAGATTCTAGTGTTATAAATCTAAGTAAATGGTTTGGATTGACATATAATCTATTAATAAATAGAAACATTCTACATATGACCAATATATCATTTGATGTTTCCGTTGAAGAAACAATAGTTTCATTATTAAATTACGCAACTATTTTTATTATTCCACAAGAGATTAAACTAAATAGAGATAAATTTGCAAAATACATAAAACAAAATAAGATAAGTATAGCTCAATTTGTTCCAGTAACTTTACAGGAATTATTGGCTGATTCAGATAAAATAGATTGCTTAAATGTAGTGATTTGTGGAGGGGATAAGTTAGATAATGATTTAAAAAATAAAATTTTACAAAAAGGATATAATCTTTATAATCATTATGGTCCTACTGAATTTACTGTTGATGCAATAACATGTAAGTGTGAATTAAGCCATAATGATCTGGGATATCCTATTGCTAATACAGAAGCCTATATTATGACGGAGAAAGATAAATTGCAAGTATTAGGCGCTCAAGGAGAATTATGTTTAGCAGGGGCAGGAATATCAATCGGATATTATAATAAAAGAGATTTGACAGAAGAAAAATTTGTTTGGAGTAAGGTCTTGAATAAAAGACTTTATAAAACTGGAGATTTGGCAATTATTATGCCAAATGGCATCGTAAAGTTTATAGGAAGAAAAGATGATCAGGTTAAGATTAATGGGCTTCGAATCGAATTAGAAGAAATAGAACATTACATAAATCAATTTCAGGGAATTAATGAAGCTGTTGTTGTCGTAATAGATAATACTTATGGTGGAAAAGCACTTTGCGCATATTACCGCGCTGATGCTACTGTATTATATGATAAGTTAAGGGCGTACTTAATCAATTACTTACCTCAGTATATGATACCTAGTCATTTGATAAAGATTTCAAAATGGCCAACGACACCTAATGGGAAAATTGATAAAAAGGCACTTTGTATGTGGAATAATAATGATGAAAATAAGAAGTATGTTGCACCTCGAACCAAAGCTGAGAAAGAAATTTCACATATTTGGAAAAAGATATTAGGAAAAAGTCAAATTAGTATATGTGAAGAATTTATAAATGCTGGTGGGGATTCGTTGAGGGCAACAATTTTCTCTACTATTATGCTTGAAAGGTTTAATATTCAAGTACCACTTAACAAAATGTTAACCTACACAATTAAGGAGATAGCAGAGTTAGTAAATGATAATAATGTAGAAAAAACTATAATAAAAGATGAAAATCTAATTCTTTTAAAAGAGGGGACAGATTCTGAAAAAAATCTTTTTTTTGTTCATCCGGGTAATGGGGAAGCTGAAGTATTTGTTGATTTATGTGATAACTTAGACGTAGACTATAATATGTGGGGAATAAGAGCTGATCGATTGGATGAATATTCTCCTAAAAATATTATGCTTGAAGAAATTGCATCTAAATATATTGATAAAATTGAAACAATACAAAAAGGTGGTAAATATAATGTTATAGGGTGGTGTATAGGAGGAAGTGTAGCTTTTGAAATAGCCTTACAACTAGAGAAAAAAGGTAAAGAACTCGGCTTTTTTGGAATGATTAATAGTTTTGCACCAGATCGAAAATTCTGGGGGGAAATCCTTGAGTTTACTGTAAGTACGGAAGAAAAGATGATTAGTGAGTTGCCAGAATATGAGACGTTTACGAAAAGATATTCTGGATTTGAAGATATACAAGATATCTGGAGCAAACTCATATATTACTATGAGGAAATAGACTTATCTGTTGAAGTTTTAAAACAATTTGTATATGACGATATGGATAGAGCGATTCCTAATTATAATGCTGCGGATATAAGCGTTAATGAAATAATATATTATATTAATGTGCTAAGAATGTTTGATAATATTAGAGCGTTATATGTCCCAGAGAGAAAATTAAAAGCGAAGTGCCATTTTTTTGGTGCAACTGAGGAAACCGCTGCTAATATCGAATTATGGAATGAATACTGCCATAAGTCGTTAAATATATACAATATTATAGGTGATAACTTTTCAATATTAAGATATCCAAATGTTAAAGCTTTTTCTGATTTATTAAATAAATTATTGAGGTAATATTAAATATGTAACTTAGGATAGCGAAAGGAAAAGGTATAGAAATGAAAAGTAAGCATGCAGACATGTTATTGATCTTGATTACGGCTATATGGGGATTGTCTTTCCCACTCATTAGAAATTCTTTGCCATATATTTCGGAAATTACATATTTGTTTTATAGATTTATGTTAGCCAGTCTAATATTAGTATTTATTTTTTGGAAAAAATATAAATTAATTAATATTTCTGTTTTGATAAAAGGAACAATATTAGGTATTTCATTATTTGGAGCCTTAAGTTTTACAGTATTTGCATTACAATACACCACTGCTTCCAATGTTGCTTTTATTACAGGTCTAAATATTGTTATTGTACCGTTTTCTTATAATTTAATTTTAAGAAAAAAAATTGATTTAATAAAAAAGATTAGTATTATTATTGCAGTAATCGGTCTTGTTTTTATATCAGGAGGCTTACAACTACAATTTAACCAAGGTGATTTATTAGCACTTTTATGCGCATTATGCATTTCTGCCCAAATTATATTGACGGATATTTTTGCTAGATCTGAGGATTCAATAATATTAGGGTGTTTACAAGTTAATGTTGCTACCCTTATTTATTTTATTACTTGTTTTATTAGCGGGGTTGGATTTTCCTTTGATGTTAGAGAAATAGTAGTAATTACCATTGTATTTACGGGAATCGCAGGAACTGCCTTGGCATTTGTAGGACAAACTTATGTACAAAAATATACATCGCCAGCTCATGTGGCAATTATCTTTATATTAGAGCCAGTATTTGGAGCTGTGTTTGCTTTAATAATACCTAATTTAGACGGGACAATAGAAATGATTTCCCCTATCAAGGGAATTGGTTGTGCATTATTGATTTTTGCGATGATTCTTACTGAAACTTTTGGTCGGAAAAAAATTAGTAAAGTTAGTGAATGATTAATAGTAGAAGAAGATATTATTAGTATTGAGATATTAAAGACAAATGCATAGAGGATAGCGAGTTCAAGAAAGACCTGCATACTGATATGAGATATATCAGTATGCAGGTCTTTATAATATATACTGTGTTAATATATCTTAATTTCTGATAGTTATAAATAGTTACCAATTATAGTTAATTACTTCTTGACAAAGTAGTAAAAAGATACTAACATATCAATATAGATAGTAGCTAAATAATACTAACATGAAATGGAAGGTGATAGGGATGCCAGAAAAGTTTACGAAGCTAGATAAGGAGTTTTTGGATAATTATGATAGTAGTACTTATGACAAACCGTCTATAACGGTAGATTTGCTTGTATTTACCATTGAGGAGGAAGAATTAAAGATAGTCATGATTAGACGTAAGAATTCACCATATAGAGGCATGTTATCATTACCTGGTGCCTTTGTAGGTATGGAGGAGACGTTAGATGAGGCAGCTAGTAGAGGAATTAGAGAAAAGACAGGACTTAAAGATATCTACTTTGAGCAACTCTATACATGGGGCGAGGTAAATCGTGATCCTAGAATGAGAATAATATCGGTATCGTATATGGCACTAGTATCCATAGAGGAATTATACCGTGCAGCAGGTTCAAGTGAGATTAGTAGCCATTTGTACTGTGTTGATACGCTACTTCATAGTGAAGAAAATATTGCATTTGATCATATGGAAATGATTGCTTACGGCAGAGAGCGTATCAAAAACAAAGTAGAATACACGCAGCTCGCTTTTGAGTTTCTTCCAGAAAAATTCACGTTACCACAGTTGCAAAAGATAAATGAAATATTGTTAGGTAAAGAATTGTACAAAGCGAATTTTCGTAAAAAGATAAAAGATATGGTTGTAGAAACCAAAGAGTTTACATCGGGTGGGGCACACAGACCAAGTAAATTATACGTAAGGAAGAATAATAATGATAATATTGAGATTTAAAAATCTATAAACGACGCATAGAATGTGATTAATAGCAATTAGGACGATGTGGGAGGGGAATAATTATGGCAAAGTTAAGAATTTTGTTTTTGGAGCCTACCGTTGCATTTGTTCAAGATGGAACTAGAAATGAGATAATAGCCGCAGATAGAGAAATGTACAGCAATCAGATTAAGCAACTATTTGATGAAATTGGATTAAGATATAATTGTATAACAGGTGATTATCTAGACCGATTCAATAAATCTAAGGAACTTATAAAAGAGCAGCTAGATATTGATACGGTTTGGTAAAAGACAAACATAGATTTGATCATAATCGGAAAGGTGTGACTTAATGGGGAAAAAGAGGGTTATCGTATGGAGAATTACACAGACATGTAATATGACATGTAAATTCTGTTCCTATAGTAAAGAGGTTATAAGGCAACGAAATGATGCTAACCTAGAAGAAGTTGAAAGAGTATCAGATATCTTGGGTAAGTATAAGCAAAAGACAGGTGAGGAATTGTTAATTAGCTTCATTGGGGGAGAACCTTTCTTATGGGAGCCAATTCTTAATCTATCAAAAAAGATGGCAATGGAATATGGAGTAGAGATTAGTAGTACCACGAATGGAATCCTATTAGCCTCAAGAGAGGTTAGAAAAACTATAATAAATTACTTTTCAGAAATCGTAATTAGCGTAGATGGTTTTGAAGAATGTAATGATGATGTCAGACAATGTGTAGGTCATTTTAAAACAGTAAGTGAGAATATTGCTAAGTTAGTTCAGGAGAAGAGAGAGGCTGGTAGCAATCTTGTTATTAAGGTGAATACTATCCTTATGAGAAAGAATATAGGACAGTTTGAGGAGTTTTGCGAATATTTAGCAAACTTGGGTGTTAATGAAATTACCTTTAATCAACTTGGAGGATATGATAGACCTGAATTTTATGAGTACAATAGACTTGAGCCAATGCAAGTAGCACAGCTGATAGAAAGATTACCTCACATAAGAGAAAGACTGAGCAAATATGGATTTATAGTTCACGGTAGTGAAAGTTACTTAGAAAGAATACTGCTAACAACAGAGAATAGAAAGAATCCGATTATAGAATGCAATCCCTGTTCATGGTTTTGGTTTATCAATGAGAATGGTTACATAAGTCCTTGCAGCTATACATCGTATGAATATAAGTATGATACGAAACAAATCAAATCACTTGAAGACATAGCACAAGTAGAGCTGTATTACAGAGAATTGCGCCAATGCAAACGTTCAAAATGGTGTGAGGATTGCTATTGTACACAGGTATATGATAAATTTGAGTAGAAATGTTAGGAAGCAGAGGCTGTTGCAAAATATAGTTTGAATATCTATATCATATTTTCAGACAGAAAGCATTCCGTCTGAAAATATGCAAGCTATAAATTTTGCAACAGCTTCTTTTTTGTACTTTTTTTACACTAAAAAGACTCAATAAGATTTCTATATAGAAATATGCAATATTTAGTAATAATTGACACTGTAAGTCCGGCTTTTGTATAATGGGGTTATGTAAAACCATTCTTCTAGAGTATGGTTTTTTATAGCTTGTAGCAAGTGAAAGCAATAGTAGCATATTTAGGGGGAGGGATTCCAGAGACGACAGAGACAATGAAGCAAGAGTAAACAGCTATAGCGAAGAAGATGAACAAATTGGATACTTACGATAAGATAAGATACTTAAAAATACTTAGAAACGATAATTAAAAATGACAAAAGGTGAATAGTAATGAGAAAACGAAAGAAATGGGAAATTAAGCTAATAATGATCGCTACAATGGTTATGGTGGCAGTCATTATATCTGAAAGTAGGGGTTTAAAATCCTATACAACTACTAAGGCTGCAACTACTTCTTCAAGATTCTTAAGAAGAACTGGTAAAGTTAACGCAACAAGTCTTAATATTCGAAAAACTGCATCAATCTCTTCTACAAAACTGGCTACTATTAAGAAATCGACTTTAGTAAATGTATTAGATAAAAAAATAGTTGGCGGTAAAGAATGGTATAAGGTAAGTTTTAAAGTAAATGGAAAGACAATTACAGGTTATGCTTATAAGAAATATATTACCTTAGAAGCGACCACTGTATCTAGTACTACGTATACCCTTGGTAAGATCAATGAAAAAAGTGTACCGGTTTATAAAACAGCCAATACGTATGATACGAAAAAGGGAACACTAAGTAAGAATCAAGAGGTTATACTTTTAGGAACTCTTACAGTAAACAATGCAAAATGGACGAAAGTGAAGGTTAAAATTGATGGTACAGCAACTACTGGTTATATAAAAGCTAGTAAGATTACAAAGTTGACTTCTACTGCACCTTCTACTACGAATAAAAAGGGAGTTACTAGTAGTAAAGTAACGGCTAGAAGAATCGCAAGTACGTTGGCGTCAAGTAAAGGTACGTTGGCAAAGAATACGTCTGTAACTGTGAAAGCAACATTAACTGTTAATGGAAGTAAGTGGTACAAATGTACCTATAAGGTTGATGGTACTACAACAACGGGGTATATTCTTGCATCTAAAGTAAGTTTTCCGAGTGAGGCAGAGTTTTTAGAAATGCTATCTGAATTTCCGACCAGTTATCAATCTTCCTTAAAAAAGATCCATGAAGAATATCCAAATTGGAAATTTGTTGCTGTTAACACAGGGCTAGATTGGAACACGGTGATAAAGGAAGAGACTCGAGTTGGTAGAAATACGATTCAAAGTGAACTTCCTAATGGAGGAACCTATGGAGTACCATTTTCATATCTTTCAACGGAGTCCGGTGCTTATGATTGGTCCAAAGATAAATATACGTTAATGGATGGAACTAATTGGTTTACAGCGGATACGAAGGTAATCGAACATTATATGGATCCGCGTAATTTCTTAACAAGTGATAAAATATTCCAATTTGAAGCTCAAGCCTATGATTCTACTCAAAAAAGTAGTGTAGTTTCTAGTATACTATCGAACACCTTTATGAAGGGAAGTTATAGTGTAGTAGATTCCGCAACAAAAGAGACCGTAAAGGGGGCGTATACAGATGCATTTATGGAGGCAGGAAAACAATCAGGAGCAAGTCCTTACTTCCTAGCTGCAAGAGCAAAACAAGAGCTTGGAATAAATGGAAGTGATTCAGTAACAGGAACTTATCCCGGTTATGAAGGAATCTATAATTATTATAATATAGGAGCTTATGATACTGCTGGGGACGGAGCCATTGCAAATGGACTTAATTATGCAAAGACTGGGACCACATACAATAGGCCTTGGACCAATCCTTACAAATCAATCTTAGGTGGTGCAGAGTATATTGCTTCTTCTTATATTAAAAAGGGACAGAATACAAACTATTTTCAAAAATTTAATGTAGTGTATAGTCCTTATTATCTACACCAATACATGACGAATGTTCAAGCTGCGACTAGCGAAGCGAGAAGCACATATAATTCCTATAACTCTATGGGAATGTTAAAGGAAGCAATGATATTTTATATACCTGTTTATAAGAATATGCCATCTAAAATCCCAGAATTACCAGCTAGTAAAGGGAATCCAAATAGTTACTTAAAAACTATTACAGTAAATAATGGAAACAGCAATTTAGCCATAACACCTACTTTTAACTATAAAACTACTTCCTATACGATGGTCGTTCCGAATTCGGTAAGTTCTGTTACGGTAGATGCTACAGCAATTAGCAGTCATGCTAGTATAACCGGTAACGGTAATTATACATTGGAATCAGGCAAAACAAGAACAATAAGTATCAAGTGTACGGCAGGTAATGGAACAAGTACGACGTATCAAGTAAAGATTACAAGATTAGCCAAATAGATAGTACCAGAGAGGAGAGATACGATGAAAAAGAAATTAATAATTCCGGTTATTCTTGCATTAATATTAATAGGAAGTATCTTACTTAGAAATCAAAGAAATAGTGCAAAGGAAGTTCAGTTTTCCATAGAGGTAGAAGATAAAACCGTAAAAAAAGGCGATGACTTGAATTTAAAAATCAAAGTATCCAGTGATTATGAGATGAGTGTAGTAGATGCTTATATAACGTATGACGATGAACTATTAGAGTTTATCTCATCTGAAAGTGAAGGTGTTTTAGGAGCATCTGGAACTCTTCACATTACTGATCAGTTTGCTAAAGGTGCTACAGAAGCAGTATATGTAATTAGAATGAAGGCTTTAGAAGTCGGTTCCGCAGATTTCAAAGTACATGATGCGTATAGTATAGACGCAGAGAATTCTTCCTACATGAAGATTAAACAAACAAGCGCAAGTATTGATATAACAAAGAATGAAACAGAAATATCAAATGCAACTCTATCAGATCTACTTGTTATGCCAGGAACACTTGATAAAGAATTTCAACCAGAGATGTTTGAATATTCTATGAAAGTAGCCTACGATGTAGAAGAGGTAATTCTAAGTGCCATTCCTGAGTCTGAAGAAAGTGTGATTACTATAGATAAAGAGTTAAATCTAACAAAAGGAGATAATATATTTACCATAACAGTAACGGCACCTTCTGGTGATAGGAATGATTACAAATTGAATGTATATCGAGCTTTTACAAAAGATGAGATTGTAGAGTAGATTAACGGAATGAGCTATGATAGAAATCGGATTTCTATCATGGCTCATTCTTGCAGTTCGCTATTTCAAATATAAACTAAAAAAATTAGAATTATTTATGTTCTAGCGGTAATACTAATCAAAATAAGATTAAAAGACCATAGAGAAGCTATGAAAATGTTTAGGAGTTTTGCAACAAAAACAAAGGAGATTCGAATTGATGAAAGATAAAGATATGTATACCGCTGATGATATTAAAGGACAAACAGAGCAAATTCCAGGAAAAGAAAGTGAAATGAATCCTGAACCCATTTATGACAATGTAGATTGTAAAGGCTATGGAAGATTAAAGGGTAAAACGGCGATTATTACTGGTGGAGATAGTGGAATTGGAAGAGCTGTATCTGTTGCATATGCAAAAGAAGGATGCAATGTTGTTATTGTATATAACGTCGCGGATGATGATGCGAACACGACTAAAAAAGCGATTGAGTCATATAATGGAAAAGCTCTGCTTATTAAAGGCGATATCGGTGATAGTACGTTCTGTAATCAGGTAATAGAACAAACCGTTAAGGAATTTGGAGCCTTGGACATCTTAGTTAATAATGCAGCAGAGCAACATATTCAAAAGAATCTAGAAGATATTACAGATCAACAATTGCAAAAAACGTTCCAGACGAATATATTCTCCATGTTTTATCTTACAAGAGCAGCGCTCCCTCATCTTATGGAAGACAGTACAATCATTAATACCAGTTCAGTAACTGCATTCGCTGGTCATGCAGATCTTCTTGATTATTCTGCTACAAAGGGAGCGATTACGGCATTTACTAGATCGTTATCTGCTAATCTAGCTGGTAAGAAGATTCGAGTAAATCAGGTTGCACCTGGTCCAATATGGACACCTTTAATACCTTCTACTTTTGAGAAATCAAAGGTGGAGAATTTTGGCAATAACACACCACTGAAAAGACCTGGTCAGCCAGTTGAACTTGCAGAGGCATATGTATTCTTAGCTTCCGATGGTTCTACCTATATGACTGGACAAACAATACACATTAACGGTGGTACTATTGTAAATGGATAGAGAATAGTGAATGTAATGAAAGACCTTACTACTGATAGGCGCTATATCAGTAGTAAGGTCTTTCGTTATGTTGCCATGTTTCGTAGGAATGTATAGGTGATTAATACTGTTCATTCTTATGAGCTTCCAAATTACCGCATATCTTAAGTAAGATACGACAGAATGTTTCCATATCATCTTCTGAAATGTCACTACAGATTATCGTATCAAACTGGTTAAAAACTGTATCAATTTTACTTGCTTCCGCTCTCCCTTTTTCTGTTAGGCAGATTAGAAAGGATCTCCTACAGTCGGGATTTGTTTCACGGTTTAAGAATCCCATACTTTCCAGCTTGTCTAGATTTCTTGACATGGTGGCAGCATTTAGTTTGCATATATCTGCTAGCTCTCTTTGTGTAATATGATCCTTTTGTAATAAGTGAAATAATATTCCTGCCTGTCCCTGACCAGGGGTTAATCCAAGACTTGATAAGAATGGTGAGAGTATTTGTTTTCTGGCCCGTTCTTCACGTAGCAATAGTTCTCTAACAGTTTGTTTCATCATATCCGCCTCATTTGCTTTCTATTCATGATGGTTTGCGTAGTACTATTCCAGTTCAAATTGACCGGTGTGTAACTGATAATACCTTCCTTTTTCTTCGAGTAATTCTTCGTGACTGCCTCGTTCAATGATTTCGCCTTTTTCAAGGACCATAATCGCTTTGGAATTTCTGATAGTGGATAACCTGTGAGCAATAACAAAAACAGTTCGGTCTTGCATAAGGGCATCCATTCCTTTTTCAATAAGTTTTTCCGTACGTGTGTCAATGGAACTAGTTGCCTCATCCATGACAAGCACTGGAGGCTCCGATATAGCAGCCCTTGCAATGGCAATTAGCTGTCGTTGTCCTTGTGATAAATTACCTCCATCACTCTCTAGTAGCGTATCGTATCCATTAGGGAGACGTTTGATAAAGGAATCAGCATTTGCAATTTTTGCAGCAGCTTTAACATCCTCGTCAGAAGCACCTAGTCTACCGTAGCGGATATTATCTGCAATACTACCAGTAAATAAATGTGTGTCCTGAATAATTAAGGAGATGGAACGTCTTAAATCGGCCTTTTTAATATCCTTGATATCAATGCCATCATAGGTGATGGTTCCCTCATTTATTTCGTAGAATCTGTTGATTAAATTAATAATGGTTGTTTTACCTGCGCCAGTAGAACCTACAAAAGCTATTTTTTGACCAGGTTTTGCAAACAGATTTATACCGTTTAATATCATATGCTCTTTTGAGTAACCAAAGGCTACATCGTGAAAACGTACATCTCCTTTGAGTGGAGTCAGATGATAGCCGGTTGATTTAGTATCTGTGGAACAGGTAGGAGGAGCATCTATATCAGGAACTTTCCAAGCAAAATATCCAGTATACGTATCGCTTTCTGTTAAGGAACCATCCCCATGCTGTAAGACTTTGATTAGTGTAACGGTTCCTTCATCAACTTCAGGTTTCTCGGCTATCATATCGAATATCTTCTCTGCGCTGGCAAGGGCAACCATTAAAAAGTTAATCTGCATCGTGAACTGATTCATTGGCATGGCACTTTGTCGTACATAGATTAGATAAGATGCCAAGGTACCAAGATCGGTCAACCCAGATATTGCAAATAGTCCACCAATGCACGCAGAGAAAGCATAATTAATATAAGAAAGAGAAACAATTGTTGGTACAGTCTTGCCAGTATACGTTGTGGCCTTGGTAGAAGAAATCCGCAAGTTTTCATTCAATTCACAAAATCTTTCAAAATCCTGCTTTTCATGATTAAAGACTTTCTCTACTTTCTGGCCAGCGACCATTTCTTCCACAAAGCCGTTAATATTACCGAGATTCTTTTGTTGCTCTTTAAAATACTTCTTACTCAATTTACCATTGCGTCGTATATATAATAACATAATTGCAAGGAAGAATATAACAATTAAGGAGAGTTGCCAATCAAGTACGACTAACATGATAATGGTGCCGACGGCGGTAATAAAACTTTGGATTAATAAAGTAAAACTATTGTTAAGTGCTTCTGAAATCGTATCCACATCATTTGTAAAGTGGCTCATCAAATCTCCATGGGTATGGGTATCAAAATAATTTAGAGGTAGCTTTTGTGTGTGCTTGAATAAATCCATACGGATTTCACTAACTACTTGTTGGGAAATATGAACCATAATTCTATTATAAAAAAGGCAAGATAAAGCGCCCGCAAGATACATGAGTCCCATATAAAAGATCATCTTGATTAGTCCAGGAATATCTCCAGGTAATATGTATCTATTTATCACCGGTTTTAATAGATAAGTACCGAGGATTCCTGATAATGCACTAATACATACTAAAACTGCAATCAATAGCAGAGAAATTTTATGATGCCCCAAATAGTTTAGAAGGTGTAGTAACGTTTTTTTTGCATCTTTAGGTTTTACGTTTTTGGTATTTTTCATCATGACAAATTCCCTCCTTTTTGCTGTGAATAATAAATATCCTGATATATTTCGTTATCAGTCAGCAGTTTATCGTGAGTTCCTATGGCATTGATTTTTCCATCATCTAGGATAATAATCTGGTCGGCATGCATGATAGATGAAATCCTTTGGGCAATAATAATCTTTGTCATATCTGGAAGTGTTTTTTCTAAACCTTCTCGTATCTTTGCTTCCGTAGCCGTATCAACAGCACTTGTTGAATCGTCTAATATAAGTACCTTTGGTGCTTTTAATATGGCTCTTGCGATGCACAGACGCTGTTTTTGACCTCCTGAAACATTGACACCACCTTGTCCAAGGTCAGTATCATAACCGTTATCCAGTCTATCAATAAATTCATTAACGCAGGCAACGTTGCAGGCTCTTTGGATTTCTTCGTCGGTTGCATCTTCTTTTCCCCAGTAGAGATTTTCTTTTACGGTGCCGGAAAAGAGAGTGTTTTTTTGAAGAACCACCGCAATGGAATCTCTTAGATGTTTCTGGGTATATTCATATATAGGATGATCATCTATGTAGATATTTCCTGAAGTTACATCATAAAGCCTCGGGATAAGTTGTACCAAAGTACTTTTGGCAGCACCTGTCTGACCAATAATACCAATGGTTTGACCCGGTTTGATATCAAAGGAGATATCAGAAAGTACATACTCTTTAGCTGTTTCTTTGTATTTGAAATAAACATTTTCAAAACGGATACTTCCCTTTGTGACCTTAATATCTTTTGCACGGTCATCATTAATGGTAGGTGCTTCGTCTAGAACCTCTGATATTCTTTTCCAAGATGTAAGAGACCTTGTGAACAAAAGGAAAACACTTGAGAACATCATAAGTGAGTTCAGTACTTGTAGCACATAACTTAGAAAGCTAGTTAAGGCACCAACTTTCATGTTACCAATCATAACAAGATCTCCACCAAACCATAAGATACTTAAGATTGTGCCGTACATAACAAATTGAAAGGCGGGCATATTAAGAGCTGACAGACTGAATGCCTTTTCAGAGGAAGTTTGAAGATTTGTGTTTACTTCTTCAAATTTACTAGTTTCATAATCACTACGAACATAGGCTTTTACTACACGGATTGCGGTTAGGTTTTCCTGAACGATACGATTTACTAGATCAATGGCTGATTGCATTCTAGAATACAATGGTTGGACATTTTTTATAATGAAGAATAATATGATAGCTAGTATTGGGGCTGCAATTAAGAAAACGGTTGCCAGTTTTGCATTGATCATAAAGGAAACAACAATAGCCGTAATCATCATGACAGGGGAACGAAAAGCGGGACGCATACCGTTGGTGACTGAGTTCTGTATTGTGGTAACATCACTGGTGAGCCTTGTTACCAAAGATGGAGTACTGAAACGATCCGTGTTTTCGAATGAGTAAGTTTGCATCTTCTGAAATTCTGCCTTACGAATCTCAGCACCAATTCCATTTCCACAAGCAGCGGTGTATTTGGCACAGGCATGGCCAAGCACCAATGATATTGCAGCACAGAGGACCATTTGAAAGCCTTTTAGAAGAATATAGTTTCTATCGTTATTTGCCACGCCAATATCAATGATGTCTGACATAATCATTGGTATGATTAATTCAAATATGGTCTCAGTTTCAATGCAGATAATTGCCAGAATAAATTCTTTTTTATATTTTCTGGTATAAGACAAAAAGTTTTTCATTTTAATGCTCCTTATCCTTTTGTAATAATTGAATCATTTGACAAACCCCATATTGACAACATATCTGTGTTTTAAGGAAATTGTAACGTCAGATATAAAAAACACATAGATTTGTACGTTGTCATTTCATAGAGTTTTACAAATAATTATAATAGTTACACACGTAACAGTTGCGTGTGGAACTAATTATAGTCTTATGAAATAAAAAGTCAAGGGTAGGATTATTAATGTATTGATATATGAAGTTTACTCAATTAAGAAAGATTATTAGAAATTACAAAAAAGAGGCTCCAATAAGTGAGCCTCTCCTATTATCATTTTACCTATTTAGGGTTCAACTCCCCAAACAAGTGTATTATTAATATATCCAGTAACTTTTTCGGTATTAACATATTGATTACTAGTTGCATTAAAAGAGTAATCATTAGTTTGAGTATAATTGCTCCAATTTGATTTTGAGAATCTTGCCTGAATTTCAGCGCTTTGGCCAGGTTTTAAAGTTCCTGCTGTAGTTGAAAATGATAACTCTAGATAATAATCAGCTCCTGTAACAGGTTTGTCAATCTTCACAAATTGATACTTAACATTAGAACTTCCAATACTTGCCCAATCACACCAGAAGGATTGTGAGATATCACCATCAATTGTGTAGTAATAGCGTAAAGTAACTTCGCTTAAGTTAATATCTGACTCTCCATTGTTAATTAGTTTGAATTTAGGTGATAATCCATTGGTTGAGGTACTTATATTGCCGTTAAAAGATTGAATAACTAGGTCTCCAGTTGAAACAGGAATATCTGTATTGATTACATTCACAGTTAATACAGAATCATTTCCACCACTGAATTGAAAGGTTAAACTAGTATCGCCAATAGCTAGAGTAGAGAGGTAAGAGCCTAATAGGGTGATTGAATTATTTGATATCGTATAGTCTGTTCCTAGTACAAGTTTAGTGTTCTTATTCAAGATATTCAAAAATTGATGACCATTAAGGTTAAGAGATATTTCGATATCTTCTTGTTTATCTTTGGATTTATCAAACAATGCAGTAAATGGGGTAATCGAAGCAATTGGAGTGGTGTCTTTAATCTTAATTTTAAAAATAAGATCTTTACCTTTGTCAAAATCAAGGATAATGCTATACTCACCAGTTGACAATGTGGAGAGGAAAGTACTTGAAATCAATAGCTTAGTCCCATTCAATGTATAGTCTTGGTTTTCCTTTAATACATTGCTTCCTAATTTGATTGCGTTTAAAGTATTGCTATTGTAATCTATAATAACTTCCACATTAGCTGGTAATTGTATATATTTATCAAATTCAGCGGAAGTAGGTGAGATAGAAGCGTTTGGTGTTTGAGTATTACCCTTAAGATCTGGAAGTTCATCTAGGGTAATTACGTAATTACTTTGATAAAGCTCAATTAATGTTTCTGGATAATTAAATGCTGAGCTCATTAGATGTTCTCCATACCAAGGACAGAAATATAGCCATGCAGATTTTTCTTCTGTCAAATTCTTTACACTTGGTATTGTATCATTTTCTGTCATTGCAACCATTTTCGTACCATCTGTTAAATCAACGAGTTGATAGAAGATAGAGGTGATAGCATCTTCGTTAGGTACTCCTGATAAGCCATCATATCGATTGTATATAGTATTGTACTTATCATACCCGACAATATCTACCAAATCATCACCAGGATACCATGCTGGAGAGGTGCTATAAACATAACTGTTATATGTCCATATTAAATTGTGAAGACCATAAGTTTCTGTTAAATCTGTATATAGCATTTCCCACAATTGTTTATAAACTTCTGCTCCTGCAGATGCCCACCAAAACCATGCACCTTCTCCATTTAAACCACCATTACCTTCTGCTTCATGGTATGGTCTGAAAATGATTGGAACATTATGTTCTTGTAATATGAGCAATTGTTCAGCTAAATCCGCAGTAGCCAATTTAACATATTGATATTCTTTTGTTCCAGGAATAACTGCATTGGCAGTCTTGAAATTAGTGTCTGACGGTTTATAAGTAGCAGATTTCCAATCTACGAAATCTCCAAGTTTATAGGAAGTAAAATCTTTCGGAACATTAATGTGCCAACAACCTGTGGCAATACCATCTCTGTTATTAACCCAATTAATGATACGATCTGTTGTTCCATCTTCCCAACCATAGAGTGGATTATAATTCATAAAATCAAAACCGCGGATTGCTGGATATTTTCCAGTTAAGTTATAGATCCAATCAAACTCCAGTTCTGCATTGCCGTCATTGCCTCCACCATAGATTTCTTGCTGTCCGGAAATGATATTGTTACCATAAACTTCAGTTAAATAGTTCATTAAGATCTGTGTTTCCTCAGTTGCCTGCCTATCAGTAAGTATAGGTGATACATCTAGGTCATGAAACTTAGCGTAATCTACAGTGAAGGTATCAAAATAAGCAAACCCCCAACCTGCTTTAATTTGTATGGTATTACGACCTTTTTGTAATTTATGCATTCCAAAACTAAAATCTGACCATTCTTTCGTATAAGGTAACATATAGGAGCCTGTGCTTTTACCATTAATGTATAAATATTGAAGTCTTCCATCAGCACTTAGTTCTTGCATGTATCTTGTAGATATGGTATACATTCCTGTTTCTGGAACAGTGACATCAAAGGTTAATGTTCCGGAATTTTGCATCCAAACAAATCCAATACCTGAATATCCAGGTTTTGGTTGTCCGTATATTTCGGTGGCTACTTGAAGATCCGATGACAGCAGTGTGTCTTCACTTTCAATAACCATAAGCGCAGAGCTTGCACCGATATTAGAACTTGCCTTAACTGGTGCTACCATTGAATTAATCAATAGTATACAGGTAAAGATAATAATACTAGCTTTTTTTTTGATTTTCTTCATTTACATTCTCCTTTCAGATGTTAAAAATGTTAGGCAGTTGCCTAGTTTAAAATGTACAACAATAGAAACAATGCACAGAACAAACAATCATTCTATGCAACTAACATAGCACAAGCACCAAAATATGTAAATTTGATTATCGTATAATGTAAATAATATGGAATCAAGATGAAAAAAAACGATTTATGGTACTTGTACTGTTGCTATTGGAGAGGTAATGAAGTGTGAAATTGGTGATTTTTCTCTAATCATGGATGCTTTCGAGAGAATTCAAAATATTGAAGAAAACAGTAACCTGTATACAGTAGTAAAGTCAAATTGTAAGATAACTTAATTGGAGGATATATGGATATAATACGTATTTATTACGTTTGACTTTTTGTAGAAATAATTATATTATGTTTCAATGAAATAAGTTGTTTTGTTTAATATGTATAAAGGAGGAATTTATATGAGATTAGAAAATAAAGTTGTATTAGTAACTGCCTCCACAAGAGGAATTGGTCTTGCTTGTGTTAAAAGATGTGCGAACGAAGGGGCAATCGTTTATATGGGAGCAAGAAATGTGGAGCGTGCCAAAGAAATTGCTAAAGAGCTTAATAGCAATGGTGCTAAGGTTAAAGTGGTTTACAACGATGCCACAGTTAAAGAAAGCTATAAAACTATGGTCGAAGAAGTTGTGAAAGCAGAAGGACGTATAGATGTTTTAGTTAATAATTTCGGAACTTCTAATCCAAAAGTTGATTTAGATATTAAATCAACAGATTATGAAGAATTTATTCGTACTATTGATTTGAACTTAGCAAGTGTATTCTTAACAACGCAAGCAGTGGTTCCACATATGGCCGCCAATGGTGGAGGCAGTATCATCAATATTTCATCAATTGGTGGTCTTCGTCCAGATGTATCACAAATTGCTTATGGAACAAGTAAAGCCTCTATTAACTATTTGACGAAATTAATTGCAACTCAATGTGCAAGAGATAATATAAGATGCAACGCTGTTCTTCCTGGTATGACAGCAACGGATGCTGTTAATGAAAATCTAACAGAAGGTTTTAAAGAATTTTTCCTAAAACATACGCCAATTAAACGTATGGGAACACCAGAAGAAATAGCTGGAACAGTGGCTTATTTCGCCAGCGATGATTCTGCTTATACCACAGGACAAATTGTGGATGTTTCAGGTGGTTTTGGTATGCCTACTCCTGTATATGGAGATATGATTAATTTATCAATGAAACGTTAGAAAAAATCGAATTTAGTATTAAAATGCGTGTTTGCTATAGCTTTAATCTATAGCAAACACGCATTTTTTTGTATTTTTCAAGTGGATTCAAATGATTTATACTGATATGCAACAGGAAGTAAGTAGTAAATAAAGAGCCAAATATATTTTTAGTAGCTATTAACAGAGAAGATAGATAAAGATAGGAGAGAATGATTATGAGTAAGAATGCGCCTTTTAAATTTGATATAGTAGGAAGTTTTTTAAGACCAGAATACCTAAAGAAAGCAAGAGCAGAGTTTGCAGATAAGAAGATCACAAGTGAAGAATTAAAAAACATTGAGGATACAGCCATTACTGATTTAATTAAGAAGCAAAAAGAAGTGGGTCTTCAAGCAATCACAGATGGTGAGTTCAGACGAAGTTCATGGCACCTTGACTTTATGTGGGCATTTAATGGTGTTGGACACCAAAAGACAAAAGAAGGAATTCCTTTTCATGGAGAGCCAGCTTTAATAGATGATACATACCTAACAGGTAAGGTAACAGTGGATCATCATTCCTTTGTAGAACATTTCCGCTTTGTGAAGCAGTTTGAAGATGAAAATACAGTTGCACGTCAGACAATACCTGCACCAGCACAATTTTTGTTTCAAATGATTACACCAGGGAATTTGGAAAGCACCAAAGCAATATATCCCAATGAGGAAGAATTAATCACGGATATTGCAAATGGGTACAAAAAAGTAATTCAGGATTTATATGCAGCAGGATGCAGAAATATACAATTTGATGATTGTACATGGGGAGTGTGTGTTGATCCCAATGCTTGCTTTATACTAGGTACCGATGAAAAAGGTCTAAGAAAGGTTATTGATAAATTAATCCGAATCAATAATCTTGCTATAGAGGGTAAACCAGAAGACTTAGTAATTAATACACATATTTGTAGAGGTAATTTTCATTCTACATGGGCGTGTGAGGGAAGTTACGATAGCGTAGCAGAAGAACTTTTCGCTAATGAAAAGGTAGATGCATTCTATCTAGAGTTTGATGATGAACGTTCGGGTAGTTTTGAATCGCTACAATACGTAAGTGAGAATAAGCAAGTTGTGTTAGGACTAATTACTACAAAATCTGAGGTACTTGAAAACAAGGAATACATAGTCAAACGAATTGAAGAAGCAACAGAATATATTCCATTAGAGCGATTATGTTTAAGTCCACAGTGTGGATTCGCATCAACAGAAGAAGGAAATAAGCTTACAGAAGAGGAGCAATGGACTAAGCTAAGATTAGTAAAAGAAATTGTTGAGGAAGTATGGAGTTAAGACCGATTTCTTTTTTCTTTAGAATGAATTAATAATCCAGTAGTAGTAAGTAGTTTTATTAATTTGGAATGATGGGGATCCCAGCGGTTGCAAAACAGGGATATTTAAAGGTTGGTGTTGCAGAGATGGTATATGCAGGACTTGGTTTTGCAGCGGGATATCTTGATATCACGATTATCAATAAATTTTCCAAAAAGTCAAAAGCCTAAGATTTTGAAAATCTCTTTATAAAATAAAGGTCACAACTTATACATAAAGTATGTTGTGATCTTTATTCATTTTAATTATTCCGTTCACCTAATAAATAATCATTTGGTTGGTATTCCATATATTTATAGCTTCATATGAAGTATAGGAAAAGGATTGCCTTGTTCATCTAATTCAGACCTATCAAAGACTTCAAATCCCATATACTTATAAAATCCTAAACCTTGCTCGTTTTGCTCATTTACGTCCACAAATTTTATATTTAAAGTATTAATTGCCCAATTAACAAGATGTTTTCCAAGTCCTCTACCCCTACAAGTATCTTTCACAAATAACATTTCAATTTTATTATCGTGTACTCCTATAAATGCTTGAATAGTATCTTCTTCATCTCTTATGACTGCTAAGTTACTAATAAACTTTACACCTTCTTTAACAAAAGACCTTAGAGAAACTATATTTGCTTCTGTTAAAAAAAGGTGTGTTGCCTTAACGGATGACTCCCATACCTGTAATATATCAGTCATGTCTTGATCTGTAACATTCTTTATAATATCTATATTCTTCATGATAATTTCCTCTCTAAAACACCTTATTAAATTATACTATATAACATTTTAGTAATCTAATAAATATTTACTTGTTGTATTGAACTCTATATTTGTTTATATATATCAGCATAACTTATTTTAACCTGTTCTTTCAACCTTTAGCTAGACATTCTATTGAAAACAAACATAAGTTCTGGTAAAATAAACACAGTATGAATGGGATATGCTAAAGGATAGAATGATAGGGTAACTTTGTATTATTATATAATAATATAAGTAAAGAGAGGTGACAACAGTGATGAGAAATAGAACTTATGTCTGTATTGATCTGAAGTCTTTTTATGCTTCAGTAGAATGCACGGAGCGTAGATTAAATCCTATGACAACAAATCTTGTGGTTGCGGATCCTGAGCGTTCAGAAAAAACAATCTGTCTTGCTGTTTCACCATCGATGAAGGTATTAGGCATTCCAGGAAGATGCAGAGTATTCCAGATTCCAAAGAATATCGAATACATCATGGCACCGCCAAGGATGCAGCTTTATATTGAATATTCTGCAGAAATCTATGCAGTTTATCTGAAATATATCTCCAAAGAAGATATCCATGTCTATTCTATCGATGAAGTGTTCATGGATGTAACCGATTATCTGCCTATGTATCAGATGTCTGCAAAAGAACTGAGTATGAAGATTATGCAAGATGTTTTTGATACAACAGGGATTACGGCAACTGCCGGAATTGGTACGAATCTATATCTGGCAAAGATTGCACTAGATATTACAGCAAAGCATGTGGATGACCATATTGGCATTCTGGATGAAGAGTCCTATCAGAGAACATTATGGAATCATATACCACTCACGGATTTCTGGCGTATAGGGGCTGGTATTTCTAATAGACTGGAACGAATGGGAATCTACACTATGGGACAAGTTGCGGCTGCAGATAAAGCAATGTTGTACAAATTATTCGGTATTGATGCAGAACTGTTAATTGATCATGCTTGGGGGAGAGAGACCACCACTATGGCGGATATCAAGGCATACAAGCCGAAAACTAACTCTATATCTAGTGGACAGGTGCTTGGTTGTGATTATTCTTATGAAGAAGGGAAGCTAGTTGTTAAAGAAATGGCGGATCTTCTCAGTCTTGAATTAGTGGATAAAGGTCTTGTAACCGACTCAATTACCCTTCATGTGGGATATTCCAATCGGGTAGAGAAAAAGTCGGCACATGGGACAACAACCATGACAGTCACAACCAGTTCCGCAAAACAGATAATAGAGTATACTTTGAAATTATATGAACAGATTGTACATCGCTACACCCCCATTCATAAAGTAAATCTGACATTTAACAATGTGGTGGATGAGATGTATCAGCAGTATGATCTGTTTACGGACCCTGCAGAGCTAGAGAGAGAACATAAGATGCAAAAGGCAATGTTAGATATCAAGCAAAAGTTCGGAAAGAACGCTATATTAAAGGGGATGAACTTGCAGGAAGGGGCTACAACAATGGAGAGAAACCGCCAGATTGGAGGGCATAGAAGTGGAACATAAGATGAGCCGAGAAGAGCGTGCAAAACAGTTTATGCCCTTTGCTGCCTTGAAGGGATATCCAGAGGCCTTGAGGAAAAAGGAGAAAGTTGTGGTGCCGAAGATAGAACTTTCTCCAGAATATCAAGAAGAGTTAGATAGGAAACTTCGTCAAGTGCTAAAGAACGATATTGTTACGGTCGTATATTTCTACAAAGATGAATATCTTCAATTAAGTGGTATGGTATCCAGATTTGATGAGACTGCTAGAATATTAAAAATAGTGAATACTAAAATTTCTTTTGAAGATATATATGATATTACTGATATTCGTAGACATGATTCATCAGCTATGGAAAAAATCAGTTCTGAAAGGTAAAAATAATTCGCACTAAAAGTGTTTAAAAATTCCAAATATCCGTGCGGATGTAGTATAATAGAAAAAAATATTGTCGCACAGGAGGTTTGTATGGGAAGAGAACGGCAAAATGGAATTTACCTTTCACAGTTGAATTACATTTATCAACTGGTACCATTGGCGGTGGTAACTACTTATTGTTTTGTACTAGTTTTTTTAGTGGAAGTTGGAATTAGTTGTTTAGGAGTGAATATATATTGAAAAAAATAAAAATAATAATATTACTATTGATTTCGCTCTTAATAGTTGGCTGTACTAATAAAAGAGATGATACAAAAGTATTAACAAATGGTACTAGCGCGACTAATTCAAACAATAATAGCACAACATCAGAATCTACTACTAAATATCCGGAAATAACGATTATTGATCCTATTGTTATGGCTAATAGTTATATATCCTTGCAAAATTATTATATTCAAATTGTTTTAAAAGAAGGAAGCTATAGATATGACTATCTAACTGAACAACAATCATATTGGAATGGTTCATATTATCTTCAGGTATTTCAAGATACTCCCGAACCTAAAAACCTGATTTCAGAGATTCAATTAGATATCGGGAATGAAAAGGAACTTAGTTTTTCGGGTCAATTTGAACTCTTCCTAGAGGATTATAACAACGATAGCCAATCGGATTTTACATTAGGGCAGTGGATTGGTTCTAATAGAAGCATTTATAATATCTATTCTATTGATAAGAACGGGGTGCCCTATATCTTACCTGTTTCAATATCAGGAATTAATCAAAATAGTATAATTATAGCTTCTCATTCATATTCTTTAGAATTGCATAAGCTTAGTGAGAATTCTATTATATATGAGAATTATGATCAGGCTAATGGAGAATACAATACTACAAAATTACAATGGGATGGGTCTAAATTTGTATCTGAATAAAAAGTACTCTTATTAACAGCTAGAAATGCCTATGACGAACATAAATCTACGTCATAGGCATTCAACTATTTAAAGCTTATTTATAATTCGTTCTTATTCTACTGACTTAAGCGCTTCCAACATATCTACATGTTTCAATTTCTTGTTAATAAAGAATCCTAATACCACGGTTGTTACGGCGATAATGATAGCTGGAATGATAAAGGTAGTGATCCAAAGTTCTGGATTAAACATAACATCATCTGGTGGAACAGCAGTGATAATGTAACGATGGAGTAAGAATCCGAATCCATATCCCACTATAATACCAAACAAAGATAGAATCAGAGTTTCTCTGTAGATATACATAGTTACCTCGCCATTGTAGAAACCTAAAACCTTAATGGTAGAGAGTTCTCGAATTCGTTCCGATACATTAATGTTAGTTAGATTATATAAGATAACGATTGCAAGCAGTGTAGCTACAAGAATTAACACTTTCATGATTTTATCTAATGAATGAACGATTGTATCAATTTGTGTAGTCAATGTTGTATTTTGTACAACGCCTTTTACACCGCTTAAATTCATGAATTCTATAGCTTGTATTTCTGTGTTTTCTTTGTTACTGGTAGTTAACGTAACAAGATTTGCATTTGCAGAATAATTTTGATTAAATACTTCTTGATAGGCATTTGCATTCATAAAGATAAAATGCCCCATGTACATTTCAGTAATATCAGTTACTTTTATAGTTATTTCATTATTATTAGAATCATTTATTGTTATCTTGTCACCTTTAGCAACTCCTAGTAATTTGGCTAAACGTTCGGAAATGATAGCTCCATCATCTTTCAAGGCTAATTCATCATTTGTTTTGCGATTTACTAATTCTATATATTCATTAAAAGTATCACTATCTTCTGGAACAATTAACTTAATTGTTTGCTTATCCTTTGTACTTCCTGCGACCTTGGATAACTCTTCATAGTGAATAGGAGACTGTTGTTTTACAGTATCTGAATTTAATAATTCATCAATATCCTTTTCCTGATTTTCTGTTAAATTGTCATTCTTAGCTACAATCAAATCATAATGAGCAATTTCACCAAATTGTCTTTCACCAATACCAGATATAGAATGCTGTACTCCAAATCCTGTGAACAGAAGAGCAACAGAACCACAAACACCGAAGATGGTCATGAACATTCTCTTTTTATAGCGAAATATATTACGGGCAGTTACTTTATGTGTAAAACTCATACGATTCCAAATCGGTGTAATGTATTCTAAGAAGATTTTTGATCCACTCGTAGGTGGTTTTGGTAATAATAAATTAGCTGGTTTGTCTTGTAATTCTTTTTTAGCTACAACATATGCAGGGACTACAGCACTAATCAGTGCTAGAATCAATGCCAGAATGGATATACCCCAATTAATATGAAGTTCTATCTTTGGTAAGGTAAATCCAGTTTTATAAGCACTATATACAATCGCTGGTAATACAGTGTGGCCGAGAATGATTCCGATAACCGATCCTAATATACTTGACAGTAAACCATATATAGTGAATTTTTTAATAATATCATGATTACTATATCCGATAGCTTTCAGTGTACCAGAGTTGGTTCTTTCTTCATCAACAAATCTTGTCATGGTAGTGAAAGTTACTAACGCTGCAACAAAGTATAGGAAGATAGGGAACACATTCGCAAGAGAATCAATAATACTTGAAATACTATCATAGATTCTATAACCTTCTGAACCAGGAGTTTCTCGTCGACTATTTAATGAATATACAGGAGCTTTCAATTCATTTAGAGTTTCCTGTGCATCAGCAAGTTTTTTCTCGTTTTCGGCTATTTCCTGATCTGCCTCCACTTTACTATCTTGATATTCCTTCAATTTTTCTTTGTATGTTTTTTCATTATCTGAGATTTCAACTTTGGCATCTGCTAGTTTTTGCTTATTCTCGGCGAAGGTAGCCTTAGCAGTATTTAACTGCCTTGTAGCTTTATATATTTTTTGATCACCTGCTGTTAAATTCTGTTTTGCGGTTGCTAGTTTTTTCTCGTTTGTTGTAATAGTTGCTTGAGCTACTTGTAATTCTCCCTTCTTTTGATCTAGCGTTTCTTGTGCAGCTTGAAGTTTAGCCATGCCTGGTTCATATGTTTCTGTCTTATATTGCTTATAGGCAGCTTTTGTTTGTTTTAATTTCTCATTAGCAACTGCTAATTGTGTTTTTAGCGTTTCTTGCTCTTGAGCCGTAAGGTTTGGATTTTCTAAACTCTGATTGATCCCCGCCATTTGTTGTTCCAAAAGACTAATACCGTCAGTATATTGTTTTTTCCCAGCTTTCAACTCGGCTATATTGGTATCAATCTCTTTTTGACTTTGATCTAATTTCTCCTTAGCAGCCTTCATTTCAGCTTTCTTTTCATTAAGAGTAGAAACACCAGTATTATATTCTTTTTGTTTTTGCGAAAGGAGTACTTTTTGTTTTTCTAATTCTTGCTCTTTTGTACTTATTTCTGTTTCTGCATCATTTATCTTTTGTTCATTTTCTGAAACTTCTTTTTTTGCAGCATCTATTTTGCTTTTCGCATCGTCTAATTCAGTTTTCGCATCGCGAAGTTTTTCTTTGGCATCATCAATTTTTTGTTGCCCTTCATCAATATCTGCTTGATACTCAGATTTGATAGTAGCCAAACGTTTTTCAGGTCGATCTTTAAGTAAGGTTGATAATTCATTCTTATGTTCTTGTATTAAGTCGATATATTTATCAGAATAAGGATCAACACCAATGGTATCTTTGAAAGTCAAACGGGCCATCATATAGACATCGGAATCAAAAACATCGGGAATTACTATGGCATAACCCTTCAAATCCCCTGTACCAGCAGTGGTTTGACCTAAATTAACGTTGGATATAATTTCACAAGAAAGCACATAACCTACCACTTTGTATACATGGTTCGTTAGAACCGTATTACCTGCAATATCTTCTTTTTCAGTAAATTCGATTGTGTCACCAATGTTATATTCACCGCGATAGGAATTACTAATTGCAATCTCATCATCTGTTTCAGGCAATTTTCCATCTACTAGTTCATAAGTTGAGATGTTTTCAGGTTTGGAAAAGATACGAATACTAGTTTTGGAATCTTTTATAACAACATCTTTTAAGTAGCCATATTCTATCTTGTCAAGATTACTTGTCGTATTAATTACTGCTTGGTCATCCTCATCAATTCCATAATCACTAATAACCGTAATATCTGCTAGGTTAAGCTTAGTAAAGTAATGTTTCCCTGTTGCTCTCATATCTGGGCCAGCTACCTTCAAACCTACTAATGCAAATGAACCTAGAATCATTAAGCAGAGGATAGAGAAGAATCTACCCCACGAACTAGTAAACGATTTACGTATATCTTTATGCAATGTCTTTTTTTTCAATTTCATCACCTACCATTCTATGTCCGCAATTTCTTTCGGATATGGATTGACTATAATATCCTTTACTTTAGCATCATGCATATGAATAACGCGGTCTGCAATTTGAGAAATCGCTGCGTTATGAGTAACGATAATTACAGTTGCATTCTTTTTACGACTCATATCTTGCAATATCTGAAGAACTTGCTTACCAGTATTGTAGTCAAGTGCCCCTGTAGGCTCATCACATAATAGAATCTTAGGGTTTTTCGCTACAGCCCTAGCAATTGCAACACGTTGTTGTTCACCACCAGAAAGCTGAGCAGGGAAATTATTGATTCTTTTCTCTAAGCCCACATCCTTTAATACCTGAACGGGATCCTCTGCATCTTTCACAATCTCGGAAGCGAGTTCAACATTTTCCTTCGCAGTTAAGTTTGACACTAAGTTGTAAAATTGGAATACAAATCCAACATCTTCGCGGCGATAGGTTGTTAATTGTTTCGCATTATAATTTGAAATGTCTTTCCCATCAATAATGACTTTTCCTTCATCATTGGTATCCATTCCTCCTAGAATATTCAAAACGGTAGATTTACCTGCCCCTGAAGAACCTAATATAATAACTAATTCACCTTTTTCAATGGAAAAGGTGACCTTATTGTTAGCAATAATTTCGGTTTCACCAGTTTTGTATCTTTTATAACTATCAATCATTTCAATATAGCTCATGTTTTTGCCTCCCTTAATTAAACATCATGTTGATTTAACGTTGGGTTTATTATAAAATATGTATAGGAAGCAATCAATAATCAGAATTTTTAAATGTGTTGATTTAAGGAGAAAATTTATGGTTAAGAAAAGAAATACGGAAACGAAGCAGCAAATCAAGACATCATTTACCAAATTACTCAAACAAAAAGGAATGGATTCGCTGACAATTAGCGATATTGCAAGAGATGCTAATATTAACCGGGGAACTTTCTATCTACATTATCTTGATAAATATGATTTAATGGAGAAACTAGAAAATGATGTTATTGAAGAACTAACCAAAATTCTTCTTAGCGATAATCCAAATGAGATTGACGATCCAATTGAAATAATACCGTATAACGCTATTCTAAATGCACTATATTATGTAAAAAGTGATTTCGAATTTATCGAAGCGTTAACTGGAACCGGAGGGGATCCGATGTTCGTTGAGAGGTTTAAAAGAATCCTTGAGAAACTAATACAAATCCAAATTGAAAAAACGGATAAACTTAATTTCTCTATGAAAGGACTACCTGAAGATTATGCCCGTGAAATCTTGCTAAGTAGCGCTACGGCAATTGTTTTACTTTGGATCAAAAAAGGTGCATTGGAATCACCAGAACAAATAGCAGAGATGTTAAGCAAAGCAAAAGATATATCTCCTTATGAATTACTGGTTTAAATTGGTGATTAACAATATCTTAAAAATTTACTAAGACTTGCTTATTTTTTTTAATGTGTTATAATGAAGTTAATTAAATAAAAAAAGAACCGTCTTTTTAAAGAAGGGCTTTTGGTACTGCGCTTAATAGCACAGATATGAAAAGCCCTTCTTTTTTATACTATTTGGAACTTTTTGGGATTGTGAAAGGAGAGCGTTTAATGCAGTTACAGGGAAAAGCTATTAATCATGTTAAGTTTGGTAATGGAGTTATTAGAGAGTTGAGAGATAAGTATTTGATTGTAGATTTTGTGCATGGAGAGAGAAAATTTCTGTTCCCCAATGTGTTTGCTGGTTTTCTTTCGCTAATAGACCACGAAGCACAATTAGCAGTTGAGTCCATCATTGATGATGTTATTACCAAAGAAAAAAATGAAATAAAAGAAGAAATAAATGAGCAGGAGCGAATCATTAGAATTCAGAAACTTAAAGTTCATCCAAGTTCACAAGCAGCTTTCGGATTAATTCAAAACAATAAAAAGGATGTATTCGAGTCTTGGTCCGTATTTAGTGGTGAATATTTAAGCGGAGATTCGAAAGGTGAACCAAAACAGCCGATAAGGATGAAGCTGAATTCTGCTTGTTTACTAACGGAATGTGCTAAGGGAGAACAGGAAAAAGAGAGACGCATCATAGGAGCATTTATGGTTAGAGATGATTTCGATGGTAGAACATGTAACGATGGACAAATTGAAAGTCATAAAACGTATAGATTCAGACTTAATGAATCTGAGAAGTTACCATATTACAGATATTTTGAGACAAATTCCAAAGTATACAATTGGGGAAACACAGAGTATAAGTATTTTTCTAATGAAATCATGCAGTGTATCTTGAAAGATATACAAAAGAAGATACTTGATGAGAAGCGTTTGCAGGAAGTTAACGAATTCTACCAGTATTTTTGTTATGTTAATAGATTGAAAGAAACAGAGAATACAGAACTTAATACGGAATCCAGTACGGAGGAATCGGCTATGGGAGCGAAGAGTAGCTAAAGGTACATTGCATAAGATTTGGAGGGATTCATTATTAGTTTTTTAGATTTACAAGAACTATTATTACAGGTCAATACCGTATCTATAATATTTCGGTTATTGTTATCTGTAATTTTATGTGGAATTATTGGAATGGAAAGAGGATTAAGAAATCGCCCAGCGGGCTTTATGACATATCTTTTAGTAGGTTTGGGGTCGACGCTAATTATGATTACAAACCAATATATAGTTACCTTATATAGTGATATTGATCCAACTAGAATGGCTGCTCAGGTTGTAAGTGGAATTGGATTTTTAGGTGCAGGAACGATAATAACGACTTCAAAAAATGAAATTCGAGGATTGACAACAGCAGCAGGAATCTGGGCAACAGCAGCTGTTGGTTTGGCAGTTGGAATAGGTTTTTATTCGGGGGCTATAATAGGAGGTATTTTTATTATAGGTTCTCTCATGTTTCTTAAGAAAATCGACGTGTATATTAAGACGCATGCCAAAACCATGGAGATTTATATTGAATATGATGAAGCATTCTCAATGCAAAGTTTGACCAATTATTCAGACAATAATGGGTATGAGATTTTTGATATAGAAGTTGGTAGGCTAAAAACGATTAATGGTGAGTACGGAACGATGAGTTTTGTAATAGATTTTAGACAGAAGGTAAACCATTCATTAATTACAAATCAAATAAAGCAATTATCTGGTGTTAGTTATATTAGAGAAATTGCTTAGGACGACAACACTAATTTAAGGTAGGTATAGAGTGATGTCGATAGACTGGCTAGACGATGCCAATTAAGGAGGTGATCGGAAAAATATACGTGAATTATGTTGTAGAAGCTTAAATAAAAAACAAGATGGTGTAATCCATAAAAACAGGAGGTCAATTATGAATATTTTAAATGCAGAAATCAGAAGTCCAAACCTAAAGGCAAAAGGTGTAAGAAAGAAAGGATTCGTTCCAGGTTGTATATATGGTCCAAAACTTGTAGAGTCCTTATCTCTTCAATTCAATAAAAGTGATATCATTCAGTTACTTAAGAGAAAGAGTAAAGGAAATACGCTTATGATTGATATAAATGGAGAAAAAATGGTTGCTTTATTAGATGAAGTATCAATGAATACACTAAAGCATGAAGTAGAACATATTAGCTTCCATGCGCTAGATTTAGAACAAAAAGTACTTTGCAGTGCCAATATAATATTAAATAACAAGGATAAGGTTAGTGGAATAATAGAACAAGTAATGTATGAAATACCATACAAAGCGTTTCCAGTTGATATAGTGGATTCTATAACTATTGAAATGGAAGGAATACAAATTGGAGATAAGATAACAGTAGCCGATGTTGAGTTCCCTCAACAAGACAAGATCGAATTGGCTGTTAACGAAGATAGTATGATTTTAAAAGTAGTTGATAAAAAACTAGCAGCTGTGTAAATAGGTTAAAAAACGACAAATTTTTATCCTATTTAAGCATATCAATTTCTAATAAAATCTTTATAATAAAGATTGATAGTACAAATGAAAAGCTATCGACGCTGAATCCGGATTCAGAAGATTGGAGGGTTTATGAGAAGAAGTATAAGATACTTTTTAGCTTATCTACTTGTGCTTTGTATGATTGTGGCAGTATTACAATTACCTACTGCCACAATAAGTGCAAAGTCTGCAAAAGCTACATTAACATATGAATTCACAGGTGAAGATGCCTCTACTCCTGGATATGCTGAAGGTGCTATTCGTCTAAAATCAACTACAGATGGAGATTACTATCTGTATTGGGCAAACGATATAAAAGCCTTAAGCGGTTATTACGAGATTTCAAAGTTGTCGATAAAAAAAGGTAAAACGGGTATATTTACATTTGAAAATCATACAGCAATCCCAGCAGATGCAACAAAAGTAATTGCTGTAGAAGCTTCAAAAGCGAAAGATAATGTAAAAGTAAAAGATGCAGTAGCAGTGTATACATTACCAAAGAATAAATTAATTGGATTCAAGTCAACACAAGCGTTGTATTCATTTAGTTCCTATTCTGATATTCATATTGATGAAGAAAAGTATGGTGAAACACCAGCATATTGGTGGATGCATTCAGAACAACACTGGGCTCAAGCACTTCAATATTCAGTTGATAAGAAGGTTGATTTTATTGTTTCTTCTGGCGATCAAGTAACGAATGCTAAATTAGCAAACCTTGAGACGGAATGGAAAGCATATCAATATATCTTATCAGATTCTGATTATGTAAATCCTATTTGGGAATCAGGTGGGAATCATGAAGTGAGAATCGATGGTGCAGTAGCTGAAGAATTAAAATCATATGTTGCAAATACTGGACTTGATAGTACTGCAGATACACTGAATAGTGGGAAATCTTATTACACTATGACAGAGCCAACGACAGGTGACGTTTTCATATTCATGTCTTTAGAAGGCGGTTACAGACCTGCCCAATATGATGAATTTACGGATAAACAATTAGATTGGTTAGAAGAGGTGCTTGCTGAGAATTATGGTAAAGGGAAGAATATCTATCTTATACAACATGCTTTGATTTCAAGATATGGAGCAGGTGATGACGCAGAAAATCCATATTATAGTGGATCAATTAATCCAGATTTACCATCAGCAAAACGTTTTGTATCTATAATCGAGAAACATCCTGATATTGTTTGGATTTCAGGACATACACATGAAGCTTATCAATTAGGATATAACTATTCAAATAACGCTGGAACTTCTTGTAATATGATACATAATAGTTCAGTTGGAAATCCAACTCATATTAGTTCAACAGGTCATGCACTAGATTATGCATTTAATGAAGACCTATCACAAGGTTATTATGTTGAAACTTTTGAAAATGCAATTATTTTCAATGGAGCTAATGTATGTGATCAAAAGATCTATCCAGCATATAGCTATATTATTAGTGGCAATACAAAACAAGTATCTACAGGTGCAACTGCAGAATTTACTTGGGTTGATACGGATGTAACACCAGCTATGTTAAATTCTGCACTAGCTAATGTTAAAACAATGTTAGGTATTGAATATAGGTATAGTTCTTATGATCAATACCAAACACTTAAGAAATGTTATTATAATTACAAAGATAGTAATACAAAAGAGATGACTGCAAGCAATCGCAAGATGGTATATAGTATGATTACTTCTTATATTAAGAGTTTACAAGCAATTATCAAAGTAGTTCCCCGATAACTATATAGATATTTAATTTGCAATTATCCTAAAATAATCACATTTTGATTCATCACGCAACTCTCCCCCAATTGAGATTGCGTGATGAATTTTTATGTAAAAGGGTCACTATAGCGTGCACCCGCTTAAAAAGCTATGTTCTTCTAACGGATAGGTTTTTCTAATTTGACAGACAATATGGTGGGTGTTACCATAATTGTGGAGGTGAACATATGGGCTATGTATATGAAAAAGTTACATATAATAAGAATATTCCAGCTAAAATATTAATGCAAGATAAGCCAGGAGGAAGGTGCAATACAACCCTTCATTGGCATAAGGAAATCGAAATTGTATATATGATACATGGGTGTCTGCATGTTAAAATCAATGGTCACGAAAGTGAGATTAGAGATGGCGAATTCTATCTATGTAATAGTGAAGAGGTTCATATTACACGTGTTGATGATATGAAGGCAAACTATACCTATTTAGTAATTCTCTTATCTTATACGGAGATGAAGAGATTTGCTCCCGACATTGACGATTTTATTTTTAAAGTTACACAATCCGATTCATCGTATCAACTGATAAAAAGGCAGATATTGAATCTATTAGGTACTTTGAAATCATCAGATCCGTATATTTTTCTTGTACAAGATTGTTATCTTCGTACAATATATCATACCTTGTTATCAGAGTGTAAAACATCAAAAGGTGCAAGAGCATATAGTAAGACAACGGTTAAAATTGCCCACGCAAAACAGATTATTGAATATATTAATCAAAATTATCGTGAAAAAATAACCTTAGACGATGTGGCGCAGGAGGTCGGCTTTTCTTCCCAATACCTTTCTAAATATTTTAAAAGTATTACAGGTTATAGCTTTATACAGTATCTTTTAAAGGTGCGATTAGAGCATGCGCTAAAGGATATGATGAATAAAAATTTATCTGTGACAGATGCTGCATACGACAATGGATTTACGAATGTAAAATCATTTATTACAACTTGTAAAAAAGCTTATGGTGTAACACCTCGTCATTATAAGAAAAAGGATGCGTAGTACTAATTTTATAGCACTACGTATCCTTTTTTTTATAGATGTTTTCAATGCTTATTACGGTAATTTGCTGGTGTTATGCCTGCAACCTGTTTGAATTGCCGATAAAAGTGTACTTCGCTTGCGTAGCCGCAGATTTCTGAAATCTGTTCGAGAGTCAGGTTACTTGTACGGATTAGATGTTTAGCATATTCAACGCGCATGCGGATAAAATCCTTCTGGAAGGAGATACCGAACAACGCAGTATATAGATGTTGGAAGTAAGACTCGCTAATGCCGAGTTTTTTTGCTTCCTCTCTGATAAGATGATTACTGGTGACAGAATTCTGCAATTCTAAGCGAAGAGACTGTAATTCATTCTGAAAAGGAAGGGACTTCTTTTGTTGTTCGCGGTTTTTATATGCAGATAGCAGATGATGTAACAAAACAGAAAAAAGAGCATCTATATTGTGATTCCTGTATTCCGGCTGGGTATATGAATTCTCCCAGAGAAGCTGCTGGATGAAAAAGGTCAAGGCTTCTGGATTATCAATGGGAAAGGGGGTGTTTGCAATTGACTGGATTTCCTTTAGATATATATTGCCTGAGATTGAAAAATGTAGCCAATCATCGGAGTAATTTCCTTCTGGATTACTATAAGAGTATGGTGTCAGTGGTTTTACGAGTATAGCATGATTAGGTGCTACGGTATACTCTTTATCGCCAATATGAAAGATTCCCTTTGATTTAATGATTAGAATTACATAGTGCATAAGACCTTCAGGTCGTGACATAAAAAAAGTACTGGGGTGTCTGGTTCTACAACCACCTTTTAGAATTTGAATCATTGTTTTCACCTCGTTCAAAATAGCAGGATATGTTAGTTTTTGTGTAGTATACGATATTATTTTTAGAATGTCAATTATGTAAAATATAATTGTAATGATATGGTTTCATTTGTGCAAATTTATGACAAGTATTTATTTGGCACTTAGGATAATTAACCCACTGTATAGAACAATAGTACAGTATATAATATGTTTGAATAAAGGAGAAAGAATTTTATGAATGAAAAAATATGGTTACAGGAAACATCAGATAGGATAAAGGAAAAAATGCATAAGGTGGCAGAGAGGAATCAGCATAAGATACCGTATACAACAGTAGACGGAATATATGATGACTTAAGTGAAAAGGCTATCTGTTGGTGGACGAATGGGTTCTGGGGGGGAATCATGTGGCAGCTTTACTACGCTACAAAAGATGAGTTGTATAAGGAGATTGCCGAAGAAACAGAATTAAAGTTAGATGAGAATCTGATGACATCAGGTGGTTTGGATCATGACAACGGCTTCAAGTGGCTTCCGACTGCAGTTGCCAATTATCAGATAACTGGAAATAAACAATCGTTTAATCGTGGGATTCTAGCGGCAGATAATCTAGCAGGGAGATTCAATCTAGCAGGAAGATTTATACGTGCATGGAATGATAATGGTGAGGATAGTAAGGCAGGTTGGGCAATTATTGACTGCATGATGAATCTACCTCTCTTGTATTGGGCTTATGGACAGGCAAAGGATCCAAGATATCTACACATTGCAAGAGCACATGCAGATACTGCAATGGAGCATTTCATCCGTGAAGATGGATCTGTAAAGCACATAGTGGAATTCGATCCAGTTACAGGTGCGTATATACAAGATTTCGGCGGACAAGGATATGGACAGGGGTCTTCATGGACCAGAGGGCAGGCATGGGCACTTTATGGATTTATCTTAAGCTATCTTCATACAAAGGAAGAGAAATATCTTGCTTGTGCTAGTAAAGTTGCGGATTATTTTATATCCAAGATTCCAGAGACAGGATTGATTCCAGTAGATTTTAGACAACCTGAGGATTGTAGCTTGGAAGATTCTACAGCAGCAGCTATAGCTGCCTGCGGACTGTTAGAACTGGAGAAAGTGGCAAAAGAGGAGAAGAAGAACAGTTACCGTGAAGCTGCTATTCAAATGTTGCAAGCATTGACAAAGAATCGTTGTAACTGGAGCCTAGAGTGTGATAATATTGTAGAAAAATGTACCGCAGCTTTTCATGATGATAAGCATGAATTTGCAATTATCTATGGTGATTATTATTTTATTGAAGCGATTTGGAAATTAACCGAGCAGGAATTGTTTATCTGGTAGTTGAAGGAGGAAAAAATCATGTTATTTGAACCTAAGACAGTGGATTATGAACGCAGTCCATATACAGGAATGACTAGAGAAAGCTGGATAGAGGCAGGGGAATTTCTATTACAAGGAATATTTCAGCATATTAAGGAATTCGAAGCACCGATTGTAATGCCAAGAAAAGAAACAGAGATTACATATCCACATTTGCATGCACCGGAGGCTACGCAGGAAGCAGAACGTAAAGCCGAGATGTTTGAAGGACTGACGAGATCCTTTTTTATTGCGGCACCCTTAGTTCACATTAAACCAGAACTGTGTATATGCAATTATTCAATAGCTGATTATTATAAGCAGCAGATACTGCGTTCCTGTACGAAAGGGGATCCAATCTGTGTAGGTAGCTACGAGCAGTTGCAAGAGATTACAAATTATGCGGATCCATTTAGAGCATTTCAGCAGACGGTTGAAACCTGTGCACTTGTGATTGGTCTGTGGATGAGTAAGGATGTAATCTGGGATACCTATACAAAAGAGGAAAAGGACAAGGTAGCAGCCTTCTTGTCAAGCTTTGCACATGCGAATACGGTTCCACAGAATTGGCGATTGTTTAACATGTTAGATCTGGCGTTTTTACATAGGGAGGGATATCCAATTGATAAGGAAATAATGTTAGATCATGCACAGGCAATTCTGAATTATTATGTAGGAGATGGCTGGTACCGAGATGGACATTCTTTTGACTACTATTCCTGTTGGGCGTTTAATTTATATGCTCCTTTGTGGAATCAGTGGTATGGATATGAAAACGAACCAGAATTGGCAAGGAGGTTTGAAGAGCACTCCAATAAGTTAATGGAAAGCTATGCTGATTTTTTCGACAGTGATGGTTTTACGAATATGTGGGGAAGAAGTAATATTTACCGCAATGCCGCAACAAGTGCTTTTGATGGTAATCTGTTTCTGAATAATCCTACAGTAGACCCAGGATTAGCAAGAAGAATATCATCTGGTTCATTGATGCAGTTTTTATCCAGAGAAGATTTCTTATATAAAGGAATTCCGACTTTGGGATTTTATGGACAGTTTGCTCCGTTAGTACAGGGGTATTCCTGTGCGGAATCTCCCTTCTGGCTTGGAAAGGCATTTCTATGTCTACACTTGCCACAAGACCATCCGTTTTGGACAGCCAGAGAGAATAATGGTACGTGGGAGAAATTGCAGAAGGAGGAAGTACGTTGCACCGTGCTAGATGGACCTGCGCTATGTTTTTCCAATCATGAAGCAAATGGGGAGACTGTTTTACGTAGTGGTAAGATTGTTAAGGACCCTGCGGACAATCATGGCATGTGGAATTATTCTAAGCTGTGCTTTAATACCAAGTACCCATGGGAAGCAACCCCGATTCTTGATAAAGTTGGAAATCAAGTAATAAGGAAAGAGGTGGAGTCTCAGCAGTATGTGCTAAAAGATATTACGACGGGTGAGCTTGAAAGATGTAATGTAACCTTCTGGAGCGGTGAAAGAGAGAACGTTTTATACCGAAGACAGTTCTTTTCCTATGATTTAAAGAGGGAGACACACTGGATACAAGCTATGAATTTGGCAGACTTTACAGTGCCATATGGGATTATGCGTGTTGATAAAATGAGGTTTCACCGTCATCCTGTAGCTCTGACACTGGGGGCATATGGTTTCCCGGATAATGGAACAGAGATTATGGAACGTACAAATGGTGATGCTAAGGCAATTATATTAAAAGGAACAGATTTTACTGGAAGAGAAAAACAGCTTGCCATGACAATATTCTTAGGCTGGAATAGCATTGATTATATGAGAAGTATTGGTACAAATCCAGATTCGGAAAAATCAATTATTGTCTATGCAGCGACAGAGAGAAAGAAGCAGTATGGAAGCTATGATCCATATGTGCTAATTTCACAAGTGATTACAAAAGAAAGCCATGAAGATTTTACAGAAGAAGAATTATTTCCGATTGCAGACATGAACTGCGAAGACAGTACACGAAGTGGTGCATATGGCACAACAACGATTACACTTAAAGATGGAACGGTAAGAAGGATTAATTTTGAGGGGGTAGAAGGAAGATTAAGTCTGTAATCATTTTGATTTTACCAATTTGCACAAATATATGTGTGAGCATGTTATGTCAAACGTAGCTCACTCGCTTATGTGCTAATTGACGAAGGCAAGTTCACTAGAGGGTTTTGACACTATAACCAGTTATATAGAAAAACGTTCGAGGATCCAACGATCCCCGAACGTTTTTTTATATATTGAATTACTATATTCTAAACATAGAAGGTTGTTAGTAGATTCGTATTTTCTATTCAAAATATTACGAAATACATTGTATTTATGTTTTAATTAATATACGTAAGGTCGCGTTTGTACCAAGTCCTATGGTACTAGTGAATTGTAGACCAAAGGAATCACCACAATATAACTGGACTCTTTGATGTACATTGTGAATTCCATAGCCATGTGTGTTAGTAGATATAATGTTTTGACACATCTCCTTTGACATACCATTTCCGTTGTCTAAGATTCTGAAAATCAAAACCTCATCTTCCTTGTATCCATTTACGGTTAAGATACCCTTACCAGGAGTTGTTTTATGATCCAGACCATGGAGAATGGCATTCTCTACAAGAGGTTGAATTAACAGATTAGGCATTGAATACGAATAGATCTCTTCATCAATATCAAAGATAACATCAAATGAATTGGAATGCATCATACGTTGAATATCAATGTAGGAGCGAATGTTATCTAACTCTCCCTTTACAGTAATAATAGAATTCCCTTTATTTAAGGTTGTCCGGTAAAAGGTTGATAGAAGCCTTGCCATTTTACCTATATCTTCTTGATTGTTTAATAAAGCTTTGCTGTTGATCATAGAGAGGCTATTGTACAGAAAATGTGGATTGATTTGCGCCTGTAGGGCTTTCATTTCGTATTCCTGTTTCGCAATACGGCTTCGTAATACTTCATTAATTAGATATTTTAAACGGTTTACCATATGAGTGAAGGAATCGATTAGTTGGCCGATTTCATCTTTGGAGGTGGATTTTACGGTTATTGTTAAATTATCCTGTTCAATTAAAGCCATATTTTCAGAAAGAGCCTTTAATGGTTTTACAGTAATTTTTGATAATAATAAGCTAGAACACAATACGATTGTAATACTTACAAGAATCATAATCATTACTAGAATGGTGATTTGATTTGCAGCCAGTGAAACTGTTTCAATCGGACGATAGAGGAACAGATTCCATGGAACAGATGAAAGTAATTGATATTCAATTACGTAATTTTTTGATAGTTGACTGGATACTCCATTGAATGTAAAAGCTTTCGAAGGAAGCGAATAGTTATCTGCCTTCGAAAATGAGGTATAATTAACTATTACTGAATCAAGGTCACTAACGATAACAGAGCCATAGGGAGTGTCATATAGAGCCTTAATGGGTGCAAAGATAGAGTTAGCATCAATTGTTATACAGATAATATTGATACACGAGGAATGATAATAGTAGACAGGGCATACTAAGTAAAGTGTTTTACCATCATTCGAAGGAATGAAGGTAGGGGAATTTTCCAGTCTATCTTCATGATACCACTCTTTCTCGCTGGCTTCAGTTAGTGGACGTAACACATTACCATGGGGATGTAAAGAACCATCGGAGTAAATGGTAATGGATTTTATCTCATTATTCATATTCCGAATGGTAAAAAACATAGGATCAATCACGTCTCGGTAAGCTATGTACATATCATAGTTATTGGTATAGTTTTGTGATAAAGCGGTACGCATACTTTCATTCCAAACAATAAGGTTAATTGCATCTAGGTAAGTATTTAACTTATAGTCTAAAGTCTGTACTTCTTGTTTTAGGGTTTCTTGTAAAGCAATTGTTTCCCGTTCAATCAGTAATCGTTTCATTTGAAGATAAGAAAAGGTACCAAGTAAAAGTACGGGAGCTAATCCAATAAAGAGACAGATTAAGGTAACTTTATGTTGAAAGCCTATGTTCTTTAATCGTTTTTTTAATCCCATACATCATTCCTCCAATTGTCCCTTATTACGGTATTTCTCAGGACTTATTCTGAATTCTTCCTGAAAAAGCTTGCAGAAATATGAGATATTCGGATAACCGACAGTGGTACCAATATCTCTTATTTTCATATTCGTATTTACCAATAACTCCCTGGCTTTTTCCATTCGGATATTCTTAATATACTTATTAATACTAATACCGGTAGTCTGGGAAAAGATACTACTTAGATACTTGGGGCTTAGATATACAAGGTCAGCTAATTGGTTTAAACTTATGTCTTCTCTATAATGACCGTTAATATATTGTTTAATCACATGAATAGAATATTTTGGAGCTTGCATCTCCTGTTTCATATAAGTTAAAGATTTCTCTAGGAAAGATTCTATAAATTCTTTTATCTCTTTAAATTGATTAAAGGTATAAATCTTATCTACACATGCTTGGAAGTGCATGGTTTCATGATCGGGGAGTGAAGTAAGTAGATATCGAAGCAGCGTAGTACAAAGATATCGTATATATATATGCGAGATATTCTGTGTCCCTTCATATTTCTTTAACAGAAACGATACGTTCTTTCTTAACAAATTCGGATCTTTCAAACGAGTGGCTTGTTCAATGTTTGACAGGATCATACTATCTTCTACATCCGATGAAGTTTTTTCTGTTAAAGTAGTAGAACTTATAGTGCTTGGATTGTATGCATTAGTAAAGTCATAATTAATTAAATAGTCTTGCTTTTGATTGGAAATAGTTTGGCATACCTCGTTAATCGACTTATAAAATTCCTCAGGATTAACTGGTTTTAGAATATAATTAACAGCATGTAAAGACAAAGCTTGTTTTACATATTCAAAGTCATCATACCCACTGAAGAATATAATCTCTATGGTAGGATTTATTTCTTTCGCGCGTGCAGCTAACTCTAATCCATTCATAAAGGGCATCTGTATATCTGTGAAAAGGATATCGATATGCTCATGTTCTAATATGGTTAAAGCTTCTTTACCATTGGAAGCGTTTCTTAGATCTAAGGAAAAGTTATATTTTTTTATTAAATACGAAATTACATTACGTTCATCTTGTTCATCATCTGCAATAAGAATTTTATACATGAGAGTAACCTCCTTTATATTGAAAGTATATCATTTTTCATAATAGGAGGGCAATGCCTCAAAAACATAAACGGGAAATTATACAATAAATATGGATTTTATGATATTTACCTTTGTGTAACAGGAACGTATACTTGAACTAAAGTAATCAATGGCCATTGGTGAAATAAGAGATGTATATAGGAGGTATTTATGAGAAAAAAAGTTATAGTTAAGGGATTGGTTGTGACTCTTATTACTTCATTAATGACAATATCCTTGGTAGCTTGTGGCTCAGGGAACAAAAAAGAGGAAACTACAAAAGAGTCTAGCCAAGTAAATATTGAGGCTGGACAGCAAAAAGGTGGTGCTTATGAAGAGGAAGTTACTATTACCTTGGGACGTCAAACCTTACAAAATGCGAAATTACCTGATGGTGATACTTATGAAGACAATGCGTATACGAGATTAGTTAAAGACGTTTATAATATTAAGCTTGTTGATGAATTTGAGGCATCTGGTGATGATTATGGTAGACAAGTGTCGTTAGCATTATCAGCAGGTGAAATACCAGATATGATGAAAGTCGCTACTTACGATGAGTTAAAAGAATTGTATGAGAATGATATGATTGCTGATTTAAGTGGCGTTTATGAAGACTATGCAAGTGATTATTTAAAATCAATCTATGATTCCTATGAAGGACGTGCTCTAGATAAAGTAACCTTTGATGGAAAGATGATGGCTTTACCAGGAACGAACGTTGATGCTGGTCCAAGTGAAGTATGGATTAGAAGTGACTGGATGGAGACGTTGGGTATTCAAGTGGATCAAGATGGAAATCATGCAATTACAATCGAAGAATTAGAGATGGTTGCTAGTAAATTCAAAGAAGCTAATTTAAATCAAGCAGAGAATGTAGTAGGAATGGCTTTTGCTCCATGGTTAACATCAGGTGACCCAGATGGCACTTACAGTATGAACTCCATTGCTTATGCTTTGGGAGCTTTCCCTAAAACATGGTTGGAATCCGATGGGAAAGTAGTATATGGTTCTACTGCTCCAGAAATGAAAGAAGCACTATCTGTAATATCTAAATGGTTTGAAGAAGGACTTGTGGATCCGCAATTAGGTACAAGAACGTGGGATGATATCTCTGCGTTATTATCAAATGGACAAACAGGTATAACTTTTGGTACATGGCATATTCCTGATTGGCTATTAAATAACGTAAGGGTAATGGATCCAAATGCTACATTCGAAGCATATGGAATAGAAAATGCGCAAGGGGAAGTAAGTTGTAAGCATAATGATGCGGTAGCTGGATATATAGTGGTAAGTAAAGAGTGTAAAAATCCTGAAGCAGCTATTAAGATAGCAAATTTATTCTACGATACGCTTGTAACCTCTAACACGATTGAAAAGGATTATCCAGAAGTTGCTACATATATAGCGAATGGTGTAGATGGATCAACTAGGCCATTTAACATTGAAGTGAATCTGTATACTTCATTGCTGGATGATTATTCTGATGTTGAAAAGTTCGTAAGCGGTGATATTAGCATTGACGAGGTTAGAACGACTGAATCTAAGAATGTAAGCAGTAGTATACAAAAGTATCTAGAAAATCCTACTGGAGCGGAAGTCGTTGATTGGTCTAAGTATCATTCCAGAATGAAAGGAATAGAATTAATTCAGACATTCACAGAGAATGCTACATTCAATTGGATTACTCCAATTTTCCCTCAAACAACGACTACGATGGAAACGAATCAGGCGAACCTAGATAAGCTAGAAGAAGAGACCTTCATCAAGATTGCCATAGGACAGATTGATGCAGAAGAAGGCTTTAATGAATTCGTAAAAGAGTGGAATAAGCTTGGTGGTAAGCAAATTATTGCAGAAATTGAGGAACAGTTAAAGTAAAAGGTTAAGCAGTAATAGAGCAGACATATAGCAGTAATATGGCTGCTCTATATTGTTTTAAATCAGTGATTGAGAGGTATGAAGATGACGAATAAAACAGCACATAGACGGAATCGAAAGCAGCTAACACATCATCTTATGATGATGCCGGGAATGTTCTTTTTATTACTTTTTAGTTATATACCAATGGTTGGTATCGTAATGGCATTCCAAGATTTTATACCAGCCAAGGGAATTATGGGTTCAGAGCTTGTTGGTTTAAAACATTTTAGATATATGTTTCAACTACCTGATATCTTTAAAATAATAAGAAATACACTAGTTATTTCTATTGGTAAGATATTGCTTGGTACCTTTATGGCAATTGCCTTCTCTATTTTATTGAATGAAATACGTAAAAAATTCTTGAAAAAAACAGTACAAACCATTGTATATTTACCACATTTCTTATCGTGGGTTGTACTAGCAAGTGTCGTAGTCAATATGTTTAATTTAGATGGTTCGGTTAATCAAATAGTAACCCAACTAGGTTTTGATAAAATTAACTTTCTAGGTAATAGCAAGATATTCCCGGGGCTAATAATCGGTACAGATGTTTGGAAGGAATTCGGGTATAGCTCAGTTATTTACCTAGCTGCCATTACGGCGATTGACCCCGGCTTACATGAGGCAGCATCCATTGACGGCGCTTCTTGGTGGAAACGTATATGGAATGTTACCTTACCTGGTATGATGCCAATTATACTATTAATGGCAGCCATGAGTTTGACAAGCATATTAAGTGCGGGCTTTGATCAAATCTATAATCTATATACACCAATCGTATATGATACGGGTGATGTACTGGATACCTATGTATACCGTATTGGTTTGATTGGCAGACAGTATAGTTTTGGCTCAGCAGTTGGATTATTACGTTCTATAGTCGGTATGGTATTGTTGGTTTCTGCTAATAAGCTGACGAAGAAATTGACAGATCAGAAGATATTTTAGGAGGAGTAGTATGATAGAGAATAGAAGTTTTTCATCTAGAGCTAGAGTAAGTATCATTTATTGCATTGTAATCCTATTAGGATTAGTATGTCTTCTGCCATTATGGAATATTGTAGCAATATCATTTAGTAGCAGTGCAGCAGTAACAGCAAATAAAGTAGGGTTAGCACCTGTTGATTTTACTACAGTTGCTTATAAAAAGATAATCGAAGATAGCCAATTTTGGCGTTCCTTTATGATTTCAGTTGTCAGAGTTATATTAGCAGTTATCCTTAATACCGTTCTCGTTGTATTGATGGCGTATCCGCTAACAAAGAGCACAAGAGAGTTTCGCGGTAGAAACTTGTATATGAACTTACTGATCTTTGCCATGTTATTTAATGGAGGGATGATTCCTAGTTTTATCTTAGTTAAAGAGCTAGGACTTCTTAATAGTATTTGGGCACTAGTATTACCAGGAGCATTGCCTATATTTAACGTTATTCTAGTTATGAATTTTTTCTTAGGGATTCCAAAGTCTTTAGAAGAAGCAGCTATAATAGACGGAGCCAATCCATTACAAGTATTGATAAAGATATTGGTTCCGTGTGCGAAACCTTGTATCGCAACAATCGTTCTCTTTAGTATAGTAGGAAGTTGGAACGATTTCTTTAGTGGATTAATCTATATTCAAAAGCCAAGAAATTACCCAATAATGACATACATTCAATCTTTGAATGTTGATATTCAAGAGTTATTAAAATCCGGTATGAGCAGCAGTTCGTTAGGAAATTTATCGGAGTTATCCAATAAGAACCTAAATGCAGCCAAAATTGTTGTAGCAGTTATACCCCTATTACTGATTTATCCAATTCTTCAAAAGTATCTAATCACAGGTATTGTTATGGGATCAGTAAAGGAATAACGGAAAGGCAAGGGCTTTGTATGAAAAAAAGAATACGACTCATAAGTCTCCTTTTAGTAGTAATTTTGGCAATGACTAGTTGTAAGATTGATAGGGAGGAGGAAGGTATGAATACGATAACGTGTAAGATTGTAGGTACAGATAAAGTAAGATACAATCCGGGAGAAAAGGCCAGCATTACTATTGAAATTGAAAATCTATTTGAAAAAGAAAGAGATATAATGGTAGTTTTATCTGCGAACTATTTGTCAGAACCTGTTGGTGATGAGGAAAGCCTAAAGATTCAGGTAGACAAACAGGGAGTACAAACGGTAACTTTAAATTGGCAAACACCAGAAGAGGACTATAAAGGATACTTGTTAGAGGTTCGTTTGGAAGATAAAAAGGGTAAGATGTTAAGTCAGGATACAATAGGTGTTGATGTATCATCCTCATGGGTAAAATTCCCTAGATACGGCTATCTATGTGATTTTGAGGAAGGTGTAGATGCTACTGATAAAATTGATCGAATGAATCGATATCACATCAATGGAATTGAGTATTATGATTGGCAGTATCTTCATCATATGCCGGTAGCGGATACTGTTTCTGAGGATGGAGCAGGAATGTGGCAAGATTGGGCAGGCAGAAGTATTGACGGTGACGCTATTTTATCATATATTAAAGAAGCAAAAGAGAAAAACATGGTTAACATGGCTTATAATATGATTTATGCAGGTACGGATACCTTTTTTACGAATCGTGATGGGGAACCTACCAAAGCAAATGATTGGAAGCTATATTTTGCAGAAGACAATGACCGAGGAAGTGGTGAATTTTCATTCCATATGGGAACATCTCCAAACGGAAATGGAAATTTATTCTTTCTAAATCCCTTGAATAATGAATGGCAGGAGTATATTTTTGAGCAAGAATTAAAGGCGCTTAGAACCTTTGGGTTTGATGGATGGCATGGAGATACGGTTGGAGATTGGGGTAAGATGACAACAAGTGAGGGTAAACCATTGGGATTTAATAAAGCTGGTGATCCTATCTACTTAGTCACAGATACCTATACCGATTTTTTGAATGCTGCGAAGGACGCTCTAGGGGATTATTATTTGTCCTTCAATCCAGTTGGTGCAAAGGGAATTGAAAATGCAAATGTCAGTAATTCTGATGTATTATATACGGAGTTTTGGCCATGGGATAAGGATAGGGAAGATGGGACTTACGATACGTATTCTTCACTAGTAAGCGAAGTGGAACGTACGATGGAGGATAGTAAGAATCAGTCATTCGATGGTAAAGGAAAATCTCTAGTTGTGAAGGCTTATATTAATTATGAGAAGACAAATGGAGAGATGAATACCCCTAGTGTATTACTATGTGATGCCGCTGTATATGCCGCTGGAGGAAGTAGACTTGAACTTGGTAATGGGGATAGAATGTTGCATAAAGAATATTACCCCGATGACAATGTATTAATGTCTGAAGAGCTTACTGAGAGGATGAAGCGTATGTCTGATTTTGTCGTGGCATATGAGAATCTATTACGAGACGGACAAGCAACAGTGGAAAATACGGTAGAGGTCGAGGAGCATTCCTATAGTAACACAGGTGAAAGTGATACCATATGGGTATATTCTAGAGCTGATGCGGATTATGAAATTGTTCATTTCATAAATCTATTAGGAACAGATAATTTATGGCGTGATGAAATTGGTAAGAAAAAAACTCCTGAAAAAGTATGTAATCTAAAAGTTACCTATTATTCAGATAGTAAGATTAAAAAGATCTTTCTTGCATCACCAGATACAGAGTATGGAGCAAGTACGGAATTAAAGTTTGTGAGTGTAAAGGATGAAAAAGGAATGAAATATACATTTGAGATCCCCTCTCTTGAATACTGGGATATGGTGTATATGGAAAAATAGGAAAAAGGAGTTATTAGTGTGGAAGATAAATCTTTCACACGGCGATTTGGTGCCCAAAGTCAACAAGTTGATTTGCACAAAGTCGCCAGACTTTTGAAGGGACATGGTGATTTATATGAATAATGAAAAAGAAAACACATCAAACTGGTGGAAAAATTCCGTTGTATATCAGATTTATCCAAGAAGCTTTCAAGATAGCAATGGTGATGGAATAGGAGACTTACAAGGCATTATTATGAGACTGGATTATCTACAAAATCTTGGAATTGATGCCATTTGGTTATCGCCTGTATGTAAGTCGCCACAAGATGATAATGGTTATGATATCTCGGATTACCAGGATATTGATCCTATGTTTGGGTCATTAAACGATATGGAGGAATTGATACAGGAAGCAAAAAAGAGAGGAATTCGAATTCTTCTTGATCTAGTATTAAACCATTCCTCCGATGAACATGCTTGGTTCTTAGAGGCCAAAAAGAGTAAGGACAATCCATACCATGATTATTATGTATGGAGAGATGGAATTGAAGGCGTATATCCTAATGATATGAAGGCATGTTTTGGAGGTCCGGCATGGGAATGGGTACCAGAACTAGGGCAGTACTATTTTCATCAGTTCTCAGTAAAACAGCCAGATTTAAACTGGGAGAATCCGAAATTAAGAAGAGAAATCTATGATATGATACTCTGGTGGATGGATAAGGGCGTTGGAGGATTTCGTCTTGATGTTATTGATCAGATTGCCAAGGAACCAGATTTAAAGATTACGAATAACGGCCCAAGACTTCATGAATTTATAAGGGAATTGTCAAAAGAGACCTTCCAAAAAGGAAATCTTATTACAGTAGGCGAAGCATGGGGAGCGAATACGGAATTGGCGAAACTATATAGTGCGCCAGACGGTAGCGAGTTTTCCATGGTATTTCAATTCGAGCATATAAATCTAGACCAGCAGCCTGGAGGCGAGAAGTGGGATATTAAAGAATTAGATTTTATACAGTTAAAGCAAATATTATCAAAGTGGCAAATTGAATTACATGGAAAAGGTTGGAACAGTTTATTCTGGAATAATCATGACTTACCTAGAATTGTATCTAGATGGGGCAACGATGAACAGTACCGAGAAGAATCAGCTAAGATGTTAGCTACCATCTTACATGGTATGCAAGGAACACCATATATTTATCAGGGTGAAGAGATTGGTATGACGAACGTGAAGTACCAGATTGAAGAGTATAAGGATATTGAGACCGTTAACATGTATAAGGAACGTATAGAAAAGGGGTACAAACCAGAAGATGTTATGCGTTCAATCTATGCTAAGGGAAGAGATAATGCAAGAACTCCTATACAATGGGATTCTAGTCAGTATGCAGGATTTTCTACGGTTAAACCATGGATTAAGGTAAATGATAATTGTAAAGCTATTAACGTAGAGAATGCGCTAGAGAATAAAGATTCTATCTTTTACTATTATAAAAAACTTATTCAGTTAAGAAAAGAAAATCCAGTTCTTGTACATGGAGATTACCAGTTGTTATTAGAAACAAATCCAGACATATTTGCTTATTGTAGGAATCTAGATGGACAAAGAATGGTAGTAGTAGCGAATTTCCATGATAAAGAAATCCCATTCTCCTTAAAAGAAGAAGGATTTGAAGTAAAAGAGTATTTGATTCACAACTATAAAGAAGAAAAAGCAGGTTACCTACGACCATATGAAACTTATATGGCAATAGTGAATTAAGGCTTAGAATCTTTTATGAGTTAAAAAGAAAATAATTATTTAGCAAACAAGCTATGATAGTATTGGAGAGTTAAAAGTAGGACGACGGAGCAATGGTGCCGTCGTCCAAACCAGTACTGTTATAGCTTTTGTGTTATGCATACTAATTCCTACGCTTAAATTCATCTATGCGAATGGCCTTTGTTATGAATAACATGATTATGTAACATATAATAAGGAACAAACAAAAACATAATAACAATGCTAACGCACTCATAGAGGCATGATCCTTAATGTAGAGATAAGAGCGGTTCGTTAAGAAACCAACGAATGCAGTAATTAATCCAGGTTTAACAATCCAATCAATAGCGTTGAAGGTTACTTTTACATTCTTAAAGATTGCAATGGTATCTAAGGTTGATATAATAGTCTGGCTAACCAGCATGCCAATGAGATAACCATAGATTCCTTTTTGTGGTACTAAGAATAATACGAAGATGATTCTTACACTTAAACCAACCACCGTATTAAGAAAGGTAACATGAGGTTTTCCTAATCCGTTAAGTATACTTCCAAGTGTTGTTGTCAAATATAAGAAAGGACAAAGCCATGCTAGTATCGTTAGGAATACTCCGGCGGATTCATTACCAAATACCAGTGTTCCTAACGATTTACCAAACGTAATAAAGATTCCAGTGCTCATTATACCGATAATTAAACTGTATTTGATAGACAGAGCAGTAGTTTTATTAATCATAGTATTGTTATTCGCAGCCTGAGCTTCTGAAACCGTTGGTAACAGTAAAACGGCAAATGAATTGGTAATAGTAGAAGGAAACATAATGAAGGGAATGGACATACCGGTTAAGACACCATACACACTCAAGGCTTCTGTTCCACTAAGCCCATATTGTTTCAACATTGACGGAATCATAACTGCCTCAATACTACTTAAAATACTAATTAATAATCGATTACTTGTTAACGGTAGGGCTAATTTAAAAAGGCTACTAGCATAAGTAACACGTTCTTTTTTATGGGATTTGCGGCTACGGAGTGCTTGTATTTTCAACTTGTAAGCTTCGTGTAATTTAGAGGGTTTTACAATAAACATTGAAATTATGTTGTAAGAATTAGAGGCTATTTCACCGAATACAATACCCCAAACGGCAAGTTCGCAGGCTTTCTCAGAATTTCCTAAGGAAAACATAGGCGCTAACACATAGACGCTGGCAACACGGATGACTTGTTCGAATAGCTGTGTCATAGCAGGTACACCAGCACGTTTAATACCATAATAATATCCGTTAATACATGCAGTTATACCACAGAAAGGAAACACATAGGAGAGAATCTTAAGGGGAGTGGTGCATCTACTTTCTAATAGGATGTTAGTGGCGATAAAGGAAGCATTCCGATTTAATAATATAGATAAGGTTATTGCAATTAGCAATGAAAATGTCATACCGGTTCGTAGAATTCGCTTTAAATTACTGGTATCGTGCTTACCTATTTCAGCGGCTACTAAACGAGATATCGATGTTTGAATACCAGAAGCATATAAGGTGAAACAGATTCCATAGACAGGGAAGATTAATTGATAAACACCCATATCTTCAGGTCTCAGGAGATTCGATAGATAGATTCGATAGAAAAAGCCGATAATACGAGTTGCAAAACCAGCTATTGTAAGAATTAAGGTACCTTTGATGATTGAATTTTTACTCATTGAAATCAGCCTTTCTCTTAGACCAACGATTCTAAATTAAGAAGATTAATGAATAACGTTGACCTTTTTACATTTTGACATAATTAAGTATATTAGTGCAGAGAAAAATTCATGCTAAGTTCTAAAAGTATTGATTAGCTCCACCTCTATAATTTGCTTGACAAGTAAAATTGAGAATGTTATCATTAGGAATGTATCAAAACCAAGTAAAAAAGTCGGAATTAAAATACTCGGAATTGATTTACTCGGAATTAAAAAAAGAGTAAGAGGTGAAGCACATGAAGTTATCAACTAAGGGAAGATATGGTCTACGTGCGATGTTAGATTTAGCATTAAGTAGTACGGAAGATGCAGTTGCGCTTAGTGGAGTTGCAGAGAGACAGAGTATCTCAATTAGTTATCTAGAACAGCTAATCGCTAAGCTAAAAAAAGCTGGATTAGTAAACAGTATTCGTGGTGCACAAGGTGGTTATGTACTTGCAAAACCCGCGAATGAGATTTCTGTAGGGGATATCTTACGTGCCTTAGAAGGGGACTTAAGTCCAGTAGATTGTGCAGAAGTTATGGGTGGTGAGTCAACCTGTAGTGGAGCGGATTTATGTGTAACAAAATACGTATGGAAGCGTATTAGTGATAGTATAAATAGTGCAGTAGATGAAATTATGTTGTCTGAATTAGTAGATGAGAGTTTACAACTCAGAAATGAACATGGTAATAAAGTGGACTTAAAAATAGAATCAATGTGTGACAAATAGAAAATATTTAGGAGATGACGCAAATGGATAAAAAAATTTATTTAGACAATGCAGCAACAACACCAACCAGACCAGCGGTGGTAGAAGCAATGTTGCCATACTTTACGGAGTTTTATGGAAATCCTTCTAGTGTTTACGAGTTATCAAATGTCTGTAAGAAGGCCATAGTAAATTCAAGAGAGACAATTGCGAAATCTTTAGGTGCAGATGCTGCAGAGATATATTTTACAGCAGGTGGTTCCGAGGCTGATAACTGGGCTTTAATATCAACATGTGAAGCTTATAAAGCAAAAGGAAATCACATTATTACATCAAAGATTGAGCATCATGCAGTTCTTCATACCTGTGAATATCTTGAGAAAAACGGATTTGAAGTAACTTACGTAGATGTAGATGAAAACGGTCTTATTAAATTAGGTGAATTAGAAGCAGCAATTCGCCCAACAACAATCCTTATCTCAGTTATGTTTGCCAATAATGAAATAGGAACCATTCAACCTATTAAAGAGATTGGTGAGATAGCAAAAAAACATGATATCTTATTCCATACAGATGCAGTTCAGGCTTATGGACAGCTACCAATTAATGTAGATGAATATCATATTGATATGTTAAGTGCAAGTGGTCATAAATTAAATGGTCCAAAAGGTATTGGATTCTTATATATTCGTAAAGGTGTTAAAATAGGTTCATATATTCATGGTGGAGCGCAGGAGAGACATAGACGTGCAGGAACTGAGAATGTACCAGGAATCGTTGGTTTCGGAAAAGCAGTTGAGATCGCGATGGAAACAATGAAAGAAAGAACAGAAAAAGAGGTGGAATTAAGAGATTTATTAATTAATCGTATAGTTAAGGAAATTCCATATACAAGATTGAATGGTCATCGTACCAAGAGATTACCTAATAATGCGAACTTTAGCTTCCAATTTATTGAAGGCGAATCTTTATTAATTATGTTAGATATGCAGGGAATCTGCGGTTCCAGCGGTTCAGCTTGTACATCAGGATCACTTGATCCATCGCATGTATTATTATCCATTGGTCTTCCTCATGAAATTGCACACGGTTCTCTACGTCTTACCTTGAGTGAAGATATCACAGAAGAGGATATAAACTATGTAGTTGATAGAGTGAAAGAAATTGTTGAACGTCTTCGTTCTATGTCACCACTATATGAGGATTATCTTAAAAACAACCAAAATAGAAATAATGTATAAAAAATATATAGATAAATAGTAGTAGTGAATATTTTTGACATTTGTTTTGAATATCATTGAAGCAACTACAATAATAGATCGTTTGGAGGAATTTAAAATGTACAGTGAAAAAGTTATGGATCATTTCAGTAACCCTAGAAATGTCGGTGAAATAGAAAACGCAAGTGGAGTTGGAACTGTTGGTAATGCAAAATGTGGAGATATCATGAGAATGTATCTTGATATCGACGACAATGGAATTATCCAGGACTGTAAATTCAAAACATTTGGTTGCGGAGCAGCGGTTGCTACCAGCAGTATGGCTACAGAATTAGTGAAAGGAAAGACAGTTCAAGAAGCGCTACAAGTTACTAATAAAGCGGTAATGAATGCTCTTGATGGCCTTCCAGCAGTAAAAGTACACTGCTCCCTTCTTGCAGAAGAAGCAATTCATGCAGCATTATGGGATTATGCTGAGAAGAATGGAATTCAGATTGAAGGATTACAAAAACCAAAATCAGATATTCATGAAGATGAAGAAGTGGTTGAGGAGTACTAATGAAAGAAAAGGTAGTAATAGGAATGTCTGGAGGAGTTGACTCCTCGGTGGCAGCTCAGTTGTTAAAAAAAGCAGGATATGATGTTATTGGTGTAACCATGCAGATTTGGCAAGATGAAGATCGTTTCACCCAAGAAACAGAAGGTGGTTGCTGTGGTCTAAGTGCTGTTGACGATGCGAGAAGAGTTGCACAAGCTCTTGAAATCCCTTACTATGTAATGAATTTTAAGAAGGAATTCAAAGCAAATGTTATGGATTATTTTGTGAACGAGTATCTACAAGGCCGTACACCAAATCCATGTATTGCTTGTAATCGATATGTTAAATGGGAGTCGTTACTTAAGCGCTCTCTTGATATTGGAGCAGATTACATCGCTACAGGACATTATGCTAGAGTTCTTAAGTTAGAGAATGGAAGATATACGTTACGTAAGTCAGCTACTGCAGCCAAAGACCAGACGTATGCCCTTTACAATCTTACACAGTACCAATTATCTCACACGTTGATGCCAGTTGGTGAATTTACAAAGGACGAGATTCGTAAGATGGCACTAGATATCAATCTTCGTATTGCTAATAAACCAGATAGTCAAGAGATTTGTTTTATTCCAGATAATGATTATGCCAAGTTTATAGAAGAAAATTCTGGTGAAAAGATTCTTCCAGGTAATTTCGTTAACTCTGCTGGTGAAGTAATTGGAAAACACAAGGGTATTACGCATTATACAGTAGGACAAAGAAAAGGACTTAATTTAAGTCTTGGTCATCCTGCCTTTGTACTTGAGATTCGCCCAGAGACCAATGAAGTTGTTATTGGTACGAATGATGAAGTTTTTTCAGACAAATTATACGCTAATAATCTAAACTTCATGTCAATTGAAGACCTTGAGGGCAGTATGGAAGTAGAAGCAAAGATTAGGTATAGCCACAAAGGTGCAAAATGTACAATTAGAAAAGTGGATACAGATGAGGTAGAATGCATCTTTGAAGAACCACAACGTGCAATTACACCAGGACAAGCAGTAGTTTTCTATAAAGACGACTATATTGTTGGTGGTGGAACAATTATGAGAAAGTAATTGATATAAGCAGATTTATATACAAAGGTCACACTTAATGCTATGATTATGGATAGCATTAGGTGTGGCTTTTTTTGGTGGTTATATTTATTTAACAATAATTGTTCATGAAATGTAAAGCAATTAATTATCCACTATGCCATAATTAGATTGAAGGAGGCGATGATATGGATATACTTAATAAAACTCAAATAGTAATTGATTTGATTGAATCGAATATGTTAGAAGTAAATTATGAGACGATAGCTAAGGTGACGGGAATTCCAATCGGGCTCTATCAACGAATCTTTACTTACATATGTGATATATCACTAGCTGCATATATACGAAAAAGAAAGTTAACGTTAGCAGCAAAGATGATTCTACTCGACAGAAGGAATATAACAGATGTTGCTTTTGATTGTGGATATGAAAACAGTTCATCTTTCACGAGAGCATTCAAAGAATTGTTTTTGGTTCCTCCAGCCATGATTACAGAAGAGATTTATAGGGAACAAGCATATCAGCCGATTTCATTAACTGATAATGATACGTATTATGTATTGAAAGGAAGGAAGATTATGGCAGATATCGTGAAATTAGAGTATGAGGTTACAGAAGATAAACTATTAATAGGGATCTGTAATAAGGATTATGGGGTAACCACTAGCGAATTATGGAATGTGTTCTTTGGACAACAGTTTGATAAGAAATTAGAAGAACTTGAAGAAAAACAGATTGGAATGGAGGATTGCATTGGACTTGGGTATATGACTGATTTTATTAGTGATACAGGGCTTGGTGATACGTACATAATTGGAAAGTATTTTGAAGTTGGAACGCCTATTCCAGCGGGAATGATAGGTAAGATTATTAAAGGCGGTATGATTGCAAGGGCACAGGTACGTGGTAAAAATCTAGATGAAATAATTAATAATTCTTATATTCTGATTTCTAGTATGGTCGAGAAAAATGGATATAGAATTGATTCGGATTTCTATTGGGTAGAAAACTACACAGTAAGTAGATATTGTGATGCAGTAGAGCGTGGTGATAATCAGGTGATACTTGATTGGGAGATGCCTTGTAGAAAGGCTTAGTTAGTAACGTTAACATTTCTATAATTATCATATTTTTTTATAGTAAAAAATTCTTTACAACCTAAAATAATTGGATTTTATATTGACATACTCCTCGTATATGAATATAATAACATATGAACAATTGTTCATATGTTATTGAGCAAAGGTAAGTTGCAAAAAGGTTTTTAACAATATCTGGGGAGGAGCGTGTTTATGAATATGATACAAATCTTAGGAATCTTCATCCTAGGGATATTCTATCTTGCGTATTTTGGTAAGATGCTAGGACAACGAAAAAAAGGGATACAGACCAATCAATTAGGTGTGGGGAAAAAGAAAAGACGTACGATGTTCACCGAGAGATTATTAAGAATAATAACAACTGTGATTGTACTCGTAATTATAGTCAGTATATACTTGAACACTACGTTTATTAGCAATAGGATAGTTCGGTACCTAGGAATTTTATTAATTGGGATTGGTACAGGAGTGTTTATAGTGGCAATGATTACCATGCGAGATAGTTGGAGAGCAGGAATACCACAAGGGGAGAAACTACAGATTGTTACCAAAGGCATCTACCGTGTTAGTAGAAATCCAGCTTTTCTTGGATTTGACTTAACTTATATAGGTGCAACGATAGCTTTTGGAAATGTAGCTTTATTACTATTTAGTATGGTGGCAATTATTATGATGCATCTGCAGATTCTTGAAGAAGAGAAGTATATGGAAACTACTTTTGGAGGGGAGTATTTAACATATAAGAATAGAGTAGGCAGATACCTTCTATGGTGAGTCGAAGGAGTGTCATCACAGTAAACAAACTTAACAAGTATCTTATTATTGTTATTAAGGAGAGTTTGTATGAATAATCAATTGGTGTATAGGGGAATAGCAAAGTTTTATGATGTACTTGAGCATACCTATTTTCGTAACAAAGTGCGTAGCCCAAGAACTGCAGTGATGAAGTTCATTAAAGACTCTGAACAAACAGTACTGGATATCTGTACTGGTACAGGTACTAATGCATTGGAGATTGCCAGATGTAGAGAGATGTCACGGGTTTACGGTATTGATAGGTCTAAGAATATGTTGCTTATGGCAAATGAAAAAAGAAGCAGTGAAAAATTACATAACGTTGAATTCAAAGAAATGGATGCTACTAATATAGAGTTTAAGGATGGAACCTTTGATGTGGCATTATTATCTTTGGTACTCCATGAAACACAGACAAAATTAGCAAGTAAAATTATTAAAGAAGCGAAACGTGTACTGAAAGATAATGGTATGTTGATTGTAGTGGAGTGGAAACAACCGAAGACACTCTTTCAAAGAATATGTTTTTTACCAATTAGGTTATGTGAGCCAAAAGGGTTTCGTGAATTCCTTCATAGAGATATGCAGGAATATTTTGAACAATATGGTTTGCAAGTGCTTGATAAGGTGTCATGTAATTATTCTAAGGTGTTGGTTATTAAGAAGCGTTAATCAATTTTAATTTATATAATTTGGATAGGTGGGAATTTCACTGATTAAAATAACTATAATAATTCGCAATATTGATTTCCTTTAAGTACTGCATTATAATGCAATTACAAAGATAAAAACATATTCCGGTTGGTAGTCCGGAAGCAGCTTTAGCTGTCAGTAACCTGCCTCCTTGGTTGTCCGTTCTTTGGTATCCGATACAGGATATGGACTGTAACAGTCACAAATATTTATAAGGAGGCTTCTTTATGAGCAATATTCGTTTATTCGTGTATTATGATGAACCGTTCTGGGTTGGAGTTTTTGAACGTGTTGAGGAACAAAAGCTTACCGTATGTAAGATGATTTTTGGAGCAGAGCCTACAGAACCAGAAGTATTAACATCAATACTTGAGCATTACTATGATTTGCGATTTAGTCCTTCTATTGTTGTCGAGAAGGAATCAAAGAAAAGTATAAATCCAAAGAGATTGCAACGTGAAATACACAGACAGATGGATTCAGTAGGGATCGGAACAAAATCTATGCAAGCTTTGAAGTTACAACAAGAAGCAAGTAAGATAGAAAGAAAACGAAGTTCTAAAGAAGAGAAGGAAGCAAAAGAAAAACTTCTATATCAGATGAAACAGAATAAAAGAAAAGAGAAGCATCAAGGTAGATAACCTCGATGTTTCTTTTTACGAAAAAATACGAAAAAAGAACTTGTGTTCCGGCTGTTGGAATGGTATTATATGTATAATCTTGCTAATATATGAATGAGGATTGATTGATAAGAGTAGGGGATAGTAATTGAATAGTCAAATATAAATTAATTAAAGGGAGGAAGTACCAATGATCCATGTTGAAAACATGTCGAAGGAATTCATATCACCAAAGAAGTATCCTGGATTCAAAGGAGCTCTTAAGGGATTGTTTTCTAATGAGAAGGTACGAAAATTAGCAGTAGATAATATATCTTTTGATATTGCCAAGGGCGAAATGGTTGGTTACATTGGCAGTAATGGTGCTGGAAAGTCTACATCGATAAAGATGATGACAGGTATTCTTACACCAACATCAGGTAGATGTACAGTTAATGGTATTGTACCTTATGAAAACAGGCAAATGAATGCTGCGAATATTGGTGTTGTGTTTGGACAACGTACGCAGCTATGGTGGGACTTACCACTTAGTGAAACATTTTCGATTCTTAAAGAAGTATATAATGTTAGTGATGAAGATTTTAAGAATCGAATGGAATTCTTACAGGAGGTTCTTGGATTTAATAGTTTCATACATAGTACGGTGAGAACCTTATCTCTTGGGCAAAGAATGCGTGCAGACCTTGCAGCAGCATTATTACATAATCCAAAGGTTTTGTATCTAGACGAACCAACCATAGGACTTGACTTGGTTGTTAAGGATAGTATGCGACAGGCCATCAAGGAAATTAATGACGAGTATCAGACTACGGTCATCTTAACGACACATGATTTGTCTGATATTGAACAACTTTGTGAGAGAATCATTATAATTGATGAAGGTAAGGTGATTTATGATGGTACAATTGCCAATATTAAAGAACTATATGGTAAGCGAAGAAGTGTTACAGTAGATGTTATGGATATACAAGCATTAGAGGATATCGATTTCCACGACGCTTTTAATTTAAGCGGGGAACAGCTTGCCGTTGCCAAAGAACAATCTAGTATTTCCTTTGATTTTGATAAGAATGTATTAAATATATCACATATTATCTCAAAAGTTATGGAAGATACCGCGGTTAGAGATATTAAGATCCAAGATACACAGATAACGGATATTGTCAAAGAGATATACCAACATGGGATGTGAGGTGGTTAGTGTGAAGAAACGATCGTTACGTCAAAGCCTGCGGATATATAAACCATTTACCATTGGAAGGATACAAGAACAACTAGCATATAAATGGTCATTCTACCTTTTTATCTTCTCAAGTATGTTTAGTTTGTTAGTAGGCTACTATCTGTGGAGGGCTATTTACCATAGTAGCAGTAGTGAAGCGCTAAATGGTTTCACACAGAACGATATGATTGTCTATATTTTTATGAGTTTCATTACAAGTAATTTGGTAAGGGTAAGTGTAACTAGAGATATTGGTAATGATGTAGTTGAGGGAACAATTGCAATGAATCTGGTTAAGCCGATTAATTATCAGGTCCGTTTGTTTTTCTCTTCCTTGGGAAATGTTTTGTTTCGTTTTCTTATGCCTGGACTACCAATCTGGTTAGTGATGAGTATTGTACGTTATGTGAACCTTAGGGAGTTACCACCTTCTCCAGTTGTAATAGTTTCGTATCTAGTGAGTGTTTGTTTGAGCTTTGGAATTATGTTCTTGTTTGATTTTTGTTTTGGTTTACTATCCTTCTACACTACATATGTATGGGGACTTAATCTTGCTAAACAAGCAATTCTAGGTTTTTTGACAGGTCAACTAATACCGCTGTCATTCTTTCCGGATGCTATACAACGAATATTTGATTTCCTTCCGTTTGCATCGATGAATTATATTCCGGTTATGATTTATCTGAATAAGATGCCACTTGAGCGAGTAATGATCTCAATGGGGATTCAAGTGATATGGATTATAATACTATATCTAGTAGCAAATTATTTTTGGAAACGAGTAACCAAGAGAATTACGGTATTAGGAGGTTGAGCAGATGAGGAGATATTTGCATCTTTATAGAGTGTTTGCAACGCAGTTTATGAAATCGTTAGTACAGTCAAAGGTAGATTTTATCATTGGCCTCCTAGGATTCTTCCTTTCGCAGATGTTTGGAATTGTTTTTTTATCGTTGGTTTTTAAACAGATTCCTAGCTTGAACGGATGGACATTTGAACAATTAGTTTTTATTTATGGATTTGCGCAGATACCAAGGGGAATTGATCATTTCCTTACGGATAACATATGGATGCTTGCAATGAGATACGTCATACGAGGGGAGTTTGACAGGTTCTTATTACGTCCCATTAATCCTTTCTTTCAGTTAATCTGTGATAAATTCCAAGCAGATGCGGTGGGAGAATTAATAGTTGGGTTTGCATTAGTTGTTTTTTCTGTTGTTAATCATACTGTGACGGTGACACCAGTGAATGTTTTGTTGTTTATTATATCCGTGCTTGCGGGAGCTTTGATTTATACATCGATTAAATTATTCTTTGCATCCTTAGCATTTTGGATTAAGGATAGTATAGCAATTCTTCAATTAGCTTATGAGACAGCAGACTTTGCAAAGTATCCTTTATCCATATATCCAAAAGGAATAAGATTCATATTAACCTATCTAATTCCGTTTGCCTTCGTAGCATTCTTCCCAGCAAGTTACTTTTTAACAGGAGAGAATGTGATAATGACAATTGGAGCAGAGGTGTTAATTGCAGGAATAGTCTGGATAATCGCATATGCAGTATTTCGTAAGGGGTTGACGGTGTACGAGAGTGCGGGAAATTAAATAAAGGAATAAACACTAATATTGTATAGAAACTACTCTAATTAATACACTATATCAAATTCAGTATTGATGCTAAAATATTATAGTTTAAGTATATTTACATCAACTAGACATTTTAGAAAGGCATAGAAGAAATGAGTGTAGGAACGAGTAGTATTATGATTGGATTTGCAATCCTGTTGTTTGCAGGATTGTGTCAAGGTAGTTTTGGATTAGGATATAAGAATTATCAACCATTAAAGTGGGAGGCATTCTGGGGTGTTTATTGCCTGTTTTGTGTCATAGTTCCGCTTTGTTGGGCTTGGTATCAAGTTCCTAATTTCTTAAACTATCTTTCGAATGCAGAAGTAAAGAATATCGTGGTACCAGTTATATGTGGTACGATATGGGGGATATCTGCAGTAGGTTTTAGTAAGGCAGTTACCTATATCGGTATATCCCTAGTGTACGGTTTATCCATGGGAATATCTGCGGTAATTGGTTCTATAATTCCATTACTTACCATGGAAAACAAACCAAGTATAACAAGTATTGTATTACTTATTGTTGGTATGCTTGTTACATTGGCTGGTATTGCTGTTATAACAAAGGCAGGAATTGTTAAGATAGCAGAACAACAAACAGTAGAGAAAGACAATGCAAACAAAGATGGTAGAGCAGGCAAGGCTAAGATTGGTTTGTTATTAGCTATGCTGTCTGGTTTTGGATCAGGTGCTATGAATATAGGATTTGATTTTGCTAGCCCAATCGGTAATGCAATTATGCAGGATGGCTATGGTGAAACAGGAGCCAGTGCAATTCAATGGTTACTTGTTTTACTAGGGGGAGCCCTTGCGGGTATTATATATTGTATCATAGATCTTTCGAAGAATAAGACATGGGTAAGCTTTACATACAAAGGTAGTAAAAAACGTATTGTAATATTATTCATTACAAGTATTGTTTGGTTTGCTGCACTAGCAAGCTATGGTATTGCTACTTTAATGTTGGGAGATATGGGAGCCGTTACCGGCTGGATTCTATTCAATGCATTGGCGTTAATTATTAGTAATCTTTGGGGAATGCAATGTGGAGAATGGAAGGGAGCTAAAAAGGGCAAGAAGATCTTGCTTTATGGAAATCTTGTATTAATTATTTCTTGGATATTCATTGGGATATCGAATGCAATATAAGCGAATGCAATATAAATAAGTGATTTAATTATGTAGTCGTAGCTAGTGGATTGTTCTGGAAGCATTCTTTCAGAATATTCCCACGCTGCGATTTTTATTTGGTAGAATTTTCGTAAGAAAGTATTCTATTACAGGACTTGAAAGGTTCCATGGAACCTTGTAATATAGAATTTATATAAATACAGTACCAATGGGAGGATACCATAATGCCATTTGAAATATCAAATGAAAACTTTCGAAATGATACCATGTATCACCAATTTGGTTCGGATTATACCAATCTCTTTGGGTGTGGTTTTTTAAATAAAAAGGATAAAAAGTGTAAAGAAGAGAATAGTATCTTTAAGCATTATGGAATCGTTCTGGTCTTAAACGGCAACGGAAAACATATTGATGAAGATGGGAATGAGACTACGGTTTACCCAGGATGTCTGATTCAAAGGATTCCGGATAAGAAACAATCCTTACATATTAATCCTGATGGTAGCTGGTTAGAGTTTTTTATATGTATCGGAAAGGGGATGTATGAGTCCTTAGTATCGATGGATTTACTAGATGGGAAACAAACTGTTTTAGTACCAGGGTTAAATCGTGCAATATTCGAACATTGTACAGAATTTCACCAATTAATGAAATTCTCCCATCCAGCAGAGATCAATATGTTGGTACCAGAGGCATTAAAAATTATTCTAATGTTCCACCGATTACATAAAGAAAATAGTAGTAATTCAAAGGATAGAGAGATTGTACATAAGGCTAGCATGCTTCTAGCAAAGCCTTCTTCATATAAGGTACCAATTGCTAACATTGCAGAGGATTTGAATATTGGATATGAGAAGTTTCGAAAGATTTTTAAAGATATCATGGGGGTATCCCCTCATAGTTACGTAATACAAAAACGTATGGATATTGCAAAGACATATTTAATAGACAAAAACAAAAGCATCAAAGAAATTGCTTTAGAGCTCGGTTTTGCAGATGCCTATGCTTTTTCAAAACAATTTAGAAAATGTGTAGGTTTGTCACCGAGTGAGTTTCGTAAGGAGTGCTAGGAAGAGCATATTTGATGTTACTAGGAATACAAGAATGTAATACCATTTTTGACATCAAGAATACCTTTTCATCAATTGTATGATTTAGAATAATTTATTAATATGGTTTTATAGATAAGGGGTTATGACTATAGGCTCTGTTTTAGTTAAAATGGAGTGGAACAGTTGAAACAAGGAAAGGAAACATGGTGAGAGAAATGAAAGCAGATATGAATTGGTTAGATGATCCAGAGGTATTTCGAGTAAATCGGTTAGATGCACATAGTGATCATAGGTTTTACAAGGATATGGAAGACATGAAGAACGAATCAAATTCATTAACACAAAGTTTAAATGGAAATTGGAGCTTTTCTTATTCGATGAATGCAAAAGAAAGACCGATGGATTTTTACAATGTGGATTTTGATGATCAAACATTTGATGAAATACAAGTCCCTGGACACATTGAACTTAACGGGTACGATAAAATACACTATATTAATACGATGTATCCATGGGAGGGACATGTATATAGACGTCCGAAATATCTACTTGAAAATCATCCAGAGGGTGCGGGTTTATTTAGTGAAGCCGATTATAATCCAGTAGGTTCTTATCGTAAAGTATTTGATCTGAATGAAGAGCTGATTGGAAAGAGAGTTTGTATCTGTTTTGAAGGTGTAGAACAAGCAATTTTTGTGTGGCTTAACGGAGAATTCGTTGGATATGCAGAGGATAGTTTTACTCCATCGGAATTTGATTTGACGCCATACATCAAAGAAAAAGGCAATGTTTTAGCAGTTGAAGTTCATAAAAGATGTTCCGCTGCATACCTAGAAGATCAAGATTTCTTCCGCTTCTTTGGAATTTACCGAAATGTTACGTTATATGCAAAGCCTTCGATCCATGTAGAGGATTTATGGGTAAGACCATCATTAAAAGAAGACAATACCACAGGAAAGTTCAAGATGGATTTGAAAATCTCATCTGCTATGGAGTCTGATATCGATACTGCAAGTGAGATTGGTACGGTGAAAGTTATACTATTGGACAAAGAAGATAATGTTGTTTTTCAAACAGAAGATGCTATTAACGAGACCGTATCTTTGAAACCAGTGGAAATTGAGAAGGTAACCCCTTGGGATAATCACAATCCGTATCTATATACTGTACTTGTTCAAGTATATAATTCAGAACAAAAACTTATTGAGGTTGTACCATATAAGATTGGCTTTAGAAGAATCGAGATAAAAGATAACATCATTCTATTAAACGGAAAGCGACTAATTATAAATGGTGTTAACCGACATGAGTGGAGTGCTAATAGAGGAAGAAGCATTACGATACAAGACATGGAATGGGATATGAAGTGCATGCTAGAGAACAATATTAATGCAGTAAGAACATGTCATTATCCAAATCAGATACCTTGGTATTATATGTGTGATGAGAATGGTGTATTCATGATGGCAGAGACAAATCTAGAATCCCATGGATCATGGCAAAAATCAGGTAAGGTAGAACCTTCTTGGAATCTTCCAGGTAGTCATGTAAAGTGGAGAGAGGTAGTGCTTGACAGAGCAAAATCTAATTTTGAGTTCTTCAAGAATCATACGTCTATCTTAATGTGGTCACTTGGGAATGAATCATATGCAGAAGAGAATCTAGCTGTAATGAATCAGTTTTATAAAGAGGTTGATCCAGATCGATTAGTACATTATGAAGGAGTGGTATCCAATCGTATATTTGAAGATCGCATATCAGATATGGAGAGTCAGATGTACACAGCACCTTGGGATGTAGAAGCATATCTAGCTAACAATCCTAAAAAACCGATGCTTTTGTGTGAATATATGCATTGTATGGGGAATTCATTGGGAGGAATGACATCATATGTTAAACTTCTAGATAAATATGAGAATTATCATGGTGGATTCATATGGGATTATATTGATCAAGCGTTGTGGGTAACCGATGAAGTTACTAGAGAAAAGGTCTTGCGTTATGGTGGAGATTTTGATGACCGACCTTCCGATTACGAATTCTCAGGAAACGGTATTGTGTTTGCAGATAGAAGTGAAAAACCAGCTATGCAGGAGGTAAAATATTGTTATGGATTGTACAAATAATAAGACAGATCAATTACAAATTATATATGGTGATGTAACCTTAGGAGTACAAGGGGAAGATTTTCATTATATCTTTTCTTATCAGACAGGAGGATTAGAGTCTCTTGTAATTGGGGGAAAAGAATGGTTGTATCGTACACCAAAACCTACCTGTTGGAGAGCTACTACAGATAATGATCGAGGAAATAGATTTTCTCAAAACTCAGGAATGTGGTTCGGTACAGACATGTTTCTTTTCTGTAGTAATGTTTTAGTATCAATCGACGGTAAAGATATAGAGAAGCCTATAGCACCTCTTAATAATGCATTTTCTGAGAGAGAAGTTGCAAGCACTGTCAACGTGACGTTTACATATAAAACCATTACTGTTCCAACAACAGAAATTGATGTGTCGTATGAAGTCAATGGTACAGGAAGAATACAAGTAAAAGTGCACTATTATGGTAAGCTTGGACTTCCAGAGTTGCCTGTATTCGGAATGCGTTTCGTAATGCCGACGAAAGCCACAGGGTTTACTTATGAAGGCTTATCCGGGGAGACGTATCCAGATCGTATGGCAGGAGGTGTACCAGGCGTCTATACAGTGGAAGGATTGCCAGTTACCAGATATATGGTTCCCCAAGATTGTAATGTTCATATGAAAACCAAATGGTTAGAAGTTAATAGAAATACAACACAAAACAATGCTGATAAGAGTAAAGATACTTTTACGTTACGATTTTCAGCAGTGGATAAAGAGTTTGCATTCTCCTGCATTCCGTATACAGCAGAAGAGTTAGAGAATGCCACACATCACGAAGAACTTCCATTGCCACGAAGAACGGTTGTATCGATTTTAGGTGCGGTTAGAGGTGTTGGAGGAATTAACAGTTGGGGTGCAGAAGTAGAGAAAGAGTATCATATTAGTGCGGAAAAAGATATCGAATATACTTTTGAAATCTCGAAAGGATAATATAACAATTAACGAAGAGAACAGAGTATGTAGAAATACATACCCTGTTTTTTTGTGCATATATAACTAAAATTATATAAAATTTTTATAATTAGTTTACTCATTTAACAAATAAATTATATGTGGTACAATATAATTACTAAAGTTTTTATAAACTGGATTTACAAGTAAAAAGTATTCTAGGGGAGGTACGATTCATGCTAAAGAATAGCATACATCGTGTAAGTCAGGCGATGGACAATGTAAAAATCCATAATAAACTGATTATTCTATTCATTTGCTGTGTTATGATTCCAATTGTTACTACCAATTGTGCTTTGTACTATATTGTAAGTAAGAAGGCAGAAGTAGAACGAATTACGGAGATGAAGAATGTACAGCAGCGTTTGAAGTATAATATTTCTACCGTTTTTGAAGCGGCAGAAAGTGTTGCAAATCAGTTTAAAAAGGACAAGGTTCTCAATGATTTTCTAAACACCAGGTATGCAGATAATATGGAGTACTATGAGAGTTATAGTGCTCTTATGAGAGACAATGCATTCAGTTATTATTATCAATCTGAATCGGTTTATAAGATATCGTTATTCACCAATAACAAAACTGTAACAAGAAGTAGTTCATTCTACCCACTTAGTGATATTGTGAATGAAGAGTGGTATCTGAATGCAGTAGCTAAGAATAGTAACGATTGTACATTACAGGTTTATTTTAACAATCCAATTATTAAAAATCCATATGAGGCATGGACGAATAGGAAGATATCGATCTTTACTCAGCTAGATAGTTTTGGAGCGATTAAGAAATTTCTTAAAGTAGATATTAGTTATACGGATTTGGAGCAATTGGTTTTTAATGAAAAGTCTGTACAAGATATTTTAATTGTTGATGATGGTAAGATTTTATTTGATACAAGGCACGGTAGACTTGAAGGTAAGCCTTTCGAGCAATTTGTTCCAGTGGATGAACATCTACTTAAAGAAGAAGAGACTATGAAAGTGTTAGGTGATGAATGGAAGATTATAATTATCTCAGAGAGAAAGCATTTTTTTGATAATTTCATAGATAATCGTGCCTTATTATGTTTGACAATTTTGATAAATCTCATAATACCAAGTACTGCAATTATGTTAATTGGTAATTCGATTAAAGACAGAGTTCGGATTACAGAAAGTTATATAAAAAAATTAAAAGATGGCAAGTATAAGCGAATCGATTGTTATGAAGGCAAAGATGAAATAGGTAGTTTAATTAGCAGTTACAACTTGATGGTATTGCGTATACAAGAGCTCGTTGAAGTGGTATTAAAGGGGAATGCAGAACGACAAAAATTAATTATATCGAAAAAGGAGGCGGAATTACAAGCATTACAAAGCCAGGTGAACCCGCATTTTATGTTTAATACACTAGAGAGCATTCGAATGAAGAGCCTACTGAATGGGGAAGAAGAGACTGCTACTATAATTGGAACGCTTGCATTACATATGAGACGAACGATAGGTTGGGGAGATGATTTTACCACTATAGGTGAGGAAATAGAATTTCTAAAGGGGTATCTAGAGATACAGAAGTATCGATTTGGAGATCGACTTGATTATTCCATACATGTACAACAGGTGTGTGAACAGTATAGGATTCCAAAGTTTAGTATCCTTACATTTGTTGAGAATGCTTGTATACATGGAATTGAGAAGAAGAGTGATGGTGGGAGAATCGATGTCATCATTATGGAAGAGGTAGATCACCTTATTATTGAAATTATGGATAATGGAGTTGGGATAAAAGAGGAAGCGCTTAATAGAATTAATCTTTTAATTAAAACAGCTTCGATAGAGAAGGTAAAAGAAGGAAATAGTATAGGAATCATTAATTCCTATCTTCGTTTAAAGATGTATTATCATGAAGTGGTAGAATTCCAAATTGAGAGTAAATATAACGAAGGTACGGAGGTATATATGGTTTTACCTTGTAATAAAGATGTATTGGAGGGAATGGGATGATTTCAGTAATGATAGTAGATGACGAGCCTTTTATAAGGGAAGGATTGAAGGTGGTTATTAATTGGGAAGAGCACGGATTTCATATAATCGCGGAAGCTTCTAATGGTGAGGAGGCACTGGATATACTAGATGAAAGGGAGATTGATTTAGTAATAGCAGATATACGTATGCCAATATATGATGGATTAGAATTAATAGAATTAGCAAAAAAGAAAAAAGGTAGAAGAACAAAATACGTTATTTTAAGCGGTTATAATGATTTTGAATATGTAAGGAAAGCACTAAATCAAAATGTATCCGATTATATCTTAAAGCCTATACAAAAAGATGAACTAATAAATACGCTTAAAAAAGTTAAAGAAGAAATTTTGAAGGAACAGCTAGATGAGGAGGCAATTAGGCAACTTAAGAATAATCAATTAAGAAATTCAATCGAAGGTCTAGTAGGTGGGTTATATAGTGACGCTAGTCTTTGTTTAATTAGAGAATACTTTGGCAAGCTTAATTCCTTACGTTATGTACTGATTCGTATTGAGAAGAAGATTACTGAAAAATGTAGTGAAGATGTACGCACACATCTTCAATCATTACTTAAGGATTCTATTAACTCTAACTTGTATTATCTTACAGAAACAAAAAGGTTAAATACCAATACATATGACGTAGGTGTAATTATTTATAACAGAAGTAGGAAGATTATGGATACGCAGGTTATTAATATGATTTTTGATCAGTGTATAAAGGATTTAAATTATCAGTATAGTTTGTATGTTGGAATACAAGTTGAGAATGTTGAAGAGTTAAGTGAAAGTTATAAGACCGCAATGCGAGCCACGGTTAATCAGTGTATGATTAATACCAAGGATCAAATTACATATTATGATGAATTGAAAGCAAAGGAATCCACAAAATATTCGGTATCATATGAGAAAATAGAGCGTTTATCCCGTTACGTGAAAGAACATAATGCAGAAAAGATAGTGCCAGTGATTGAAGATATCTATGAAGAACTAAAAGAGGGGTTAGTAGAACCAGAACTAATACTGATTAATATACGTTATATTTTGTACAACTTGGTTGATACAACACAAAATCTATTGGCTAAAGCAGAACAAGAAGAGCTATTAGAATACATAAATGATACGATGCTTGCAGACCTCTCTTATTGTGGTGATATGGAAGGATTTATTAATTTTGTCCTTGAGTTATCGGAATACTTATATCAATTAAAGAACTATTCATCTTCTATGGTTTTGACTAAGATAGTGAAAGAAATCGATGAAAGATATGCAGAGAATATAACCTTAAAAGATCTTGGAAAGAAGTATTTCATAAATAGTGTATATCTTGGACAAATATTTAAGAAGGAAATAGGGAAGTCTTTTAAAGAGTATCTCAATATAATTCGTATTGAAAAAGCAGCAGACTTCTTGGTGAAAACGGATGAAAGAGTCTATGCGATTGCAGAAATGGTAGGATACCAAAAGGTTGATTATTTTATTAGTAAGTTTGTAAGTATTAAGGGGACAACCCCCCACCAATACCGCCTTAAATCTAAGTGTTAGTATTAACCAATAAGCATCAAGCAACTATAAACTTATACCCACAAATTAAATACAAGATGTTAAAAAGTAAAGAATGTATAAGTTTTATGTGGATGTATACTTTTGGAATCAATGCTAAGATATTGATGTATTCAAAAATACAAATACTATTAAGGAGGTAGTTTTAGTGAGAAAATGGGGAAAATTATTATCAGTAGTAATGGTTGCATCTATGTTAACAGTAGGTATGACTGGGTGTGGAAAAGACAAGAATGAAAACACTACAATTGCAACAGAAGGTAACGCTGCAGAAGGTAACGCTGCAGAGGAAGATGATACAGCTGAAAAAACGATCAGAGAGTATTCATTATTTGTTGCAACTGCCGGAAAAGAAGTACCAGATGACAACAGATTGTATCAACAGATTACAGAAAAAATTGGGGCAAAAGCAAAGGTAACATGGTTAACAGGGCAAACGGATAAAGAAAGAGTTGGCGTTATGATCGCTGGTGGCGAATACCCGGATATGATAGTTGGTTCTAATGCAACTCCTGACTTAGTTGCAGCGGGAGCATTAGTAGATCTAACGGACAAATTAGATAACTATCCTAATCTAAAGAAATTTAGAACAGATGAAGAGTGGAATATGATAAAAGGCGCTAATGATGGAAGTATCTATTACATACCTATATTTGGAAAATCAAATGGTGATTCCATGTACGTTAAACATAATGATGAAGCCTTTTGGATTCAAAAAAGAGTTTTAGAATGGGCTAATTGGCCAGAAATTAATACATTAGATCAATATTTTGATTTAATTCAAGGCTATCTTGCTGCAAATCCTAAAGATGCAGAAGGACAAGAAAATATCGGATATGAAATCTTATGCGATGACTGGAGATGGTTCTGTCTTGAGAATCCATCACAATTCTTAGCAGGTTATGCTAACGATGGTGCTGCTATTGTAGATGCTGATACAAAGACAGCTCGTAACTATGATGATATTCCTGAAGCTAAGGCATATTATTCAAAACTTAATGAGATGTACAATGCCGGTGTTATCGATCCTGAAACATTTACAATGTCATATGATCAATATATCGCAAAATTATCATCAGGACGTGTTCTTGGTATGGTAGATCAAGGCTGGCAGTTTAATGATGCAGTAACATCACTAGTTAGTCAAGGTAAAGATGATTGTACATATGTTCCATTAGATTTAACAATAGAAGAAGGAGTAGCAACAAAGTACTTCACACCAGCAGCTTTAAATGTTGGCGATGGTATTGCTATTACGACTAGTTGTAAAGATGTAGACGGCGCACTTCAATTTCTTAATGACTTACTTGACCCAGAAGTAATTACTATGCGTGGTTGGGGTGAAGAAGGCGTAGATTATATGGTTGACGAAAATGGTATGTTCTATCGTACAGAAGAACAAAGAGAGAATGCTAAGGATTCAGATTGGGTTAATGAAAATCTTGCTTCTACAATCTATAGCTACTTACCAAACTATTCATCAGGATTACTTTTTGACGGTAAGAATGCTGTGAATCCAGCGGAACAACCAAGTGAATTTAGAGAAGGTTTGTCAGAATATGATAAAAAAGTATTAGATGCTTATGGATATACCAAGTGGACAGATTTCCTTACTTATACAGATGATGTTGGTCCTTGGTTCCCTATCTATTCAGCTAAAAACACATGGGAATCTAGTTCTGATGCAGCTATAGCAGCACAAAAGATGGAAGAAGTTAAGAGAGAATGGTTACCAAAAGTTATTATGGCATCAACGGATAAAGTAGAAGATACATGGAATAAATATATGGATAAATACCATAATGATACAAATTACAAAGTTTTTGAAGATGCATTGTCTGAAGCGGTAGCTGAACGTATTGCTATAGCAGAAGGAAATAACTAAGCACCGATAGGAATCTCACGGGTAACTGTTCAGAAACTCAGAAAAAGCTAGGTAGCTGAATAGTTACACTAATAAATTACATCTCAGTTACTAATTAGCAGATAGTGAAAAAGGTGTTTGCAAGGCAAGATGCAGGCACCTTTTACAAATTAAGAGAAAGGATTTTGCATATGAAAACAGAAACTTCGGTAATATCTGCAAATAAGAAAAAAAATCAATTTATTAAGGATTTACGTAAACAAAAGACATTAGTATTCATGTCTATACCATTCATTTTGTATGTATTAGTATTTAGTTATTTACCTCTTACAGGTTGGTTAATGGCTTTTCAAAAGTATAGACCAGGTAAAGGGTTATTAGATCAAGAATGGAGTGGTTTCTTTCAGTTCAAACTTCTATTTCAAGACGAGACATTCCTTAGAGTATTGAGAAATACATTATGTATGAGTTTAATCAATCTTACTTTAGGATTTATAACAGCAATTGGATTAGCTATCTTATTAAATGAAGTAAAAAGTATGCGTAGCAAAAAATTTGTTCAAACGGTTTCTTATCTGCCTCACTTTTTATCGTGGATTATTGTATGTGGTATCATAGTAGATGTGCTATCACCTGAAACCGGTATTATTAATCAGTTATTATTAAAATTAAATATTATCAATTCTCCGATCAACTTTTTTGCTGAAGCAAAATATTTCTGGGGAATTGTTGGAGCGTCTAATATATGGAAAGAAACAGGATGGAATAGTATTATTTATTTGGCAGCAATCACTTCAATTAGCCCAGAATTATATGAAGCAGCCTCAATCGATGGTGCAAATCGTTGGCATAAGATAAAACATATCGTATTGCCTGGTATAAAGCCAACCGTATTTATATTACTAATTATGAATATTGGAAATGTATTGAATGCGGGATTTGAGGTGCAGTATTTATTAGGAAATGGTATGATACAGAAAGTTTCTCAAACTATTGATATCTATGTTTTAAAATATGGTATTAGTATGAATAATTTCTCATTAGCAACCGCTGCAGGTATATTCAAGAGTGTTATTAGTATATCACTGATTGTAATAGCAAATAAAGCGGCAAAAGCAGCTGGTGAAGAACGATTATTTTAAGAAAGGAAAGGTGCCATATGAAAAAACAAGAAAAAGGGCATGCCCCACGTTATAAAGCTAGTTTTGGTGGAGTGATGTTTGATGTTATCAAGTGGATTATATTGATTTTATTTGTGATTGTTACATTATATCCTGTATTAAATACATTGGCAGTTTCCTTAAACGATGGAATGGACACCATCAGAGGAGGAATCTATCTGATACCACGTAAATTTACATGGCAAAATTATTTGACTGTATTAAGAAAAGATTCTTTAAAAATAGCTACGATAGTTACTGTTTCAAGGACGGTAATTGGAACTGTAGTACAGTTATTTGTTACAGCTATGTTGGCTTATATCGTAAGTCGTAAAGATTTTGTTTTTAAAAAGTTTTTAACAATATTATATGTATTAACTATGTATGTAAATGCAGGTTTAATTCCTGGATATCTATTAATTAAGAATCTTGGTCTTCTTAATTCCTTCTGGGTATACATAATTCCAGGTATGGTTAGTGCATTCAACATGATTGTTATTAGAACTTTCATGAATGGTATACCAGATAGTCTTGCAGAATCGGCAGAAGTTGATGGAGCCGGTCATATGAGAATCTTTATTCAAATTATCTTGCCACTTTGTAAACCAGTACTTGCAACCGTAGCACTATTTATTGCAGTTGGGCAATGGAATTCATGGTTTGATGCCATGTTATATAATTCATTTAATGAGAATTTGACAACTCTACAGTATGAGTTAATGAAATTATTATCCTCCGTAAGTAGTCAAAGTGGTAATATCGACGCATTAAAGAATACGGGTTCTATGGTAACTCCAATGTCTGTAAGAGCGGCCACAACTATTGTTACATCAATTCCAATTATATGTCTATATCCATGGTTACAACGTTACTTTGTTGCAGGTCTTACAATCGGTGGTGTAAAGGAATAGGTTGTTGGTAGTCAATTGCGAAACTCTTTTCCATGTCGACAACATATCTGAGTTTTAAGGCTGCCTACTACAAATTCTTAAAATTGTGTTACTTACCCATACAATAAAAAGCATTGTATGTGACGTTAACACAATTTTAAGAAATAGTAACGGCAAACATAAAACACATTGATATGTTTGTCAACATTACAAAGAGTTTCGCAATTGCGTATTATGACTTATAATAATAGTAGCATGGAAGGAGTTGAGTTGGCTGTGTCACTAATTCAAATAGATTATGCATCTAGGGCTCTTAAGAGAATGGTACAAATAAAAGCTATCATACCGAATGATGTTATGGGGCTGGAAGAAAGAAAAACGCAACCAGTATATAAAAGACCCATGAAGGCATTGTATCTGCTTCATGGATATATGGGAAATTGTAATGAATGGTTATTGTATTCTAATATTGCAGAATTGTCACTTAAGTACAATATAGCAGTATTCATGCCATCAGGAGAAAATAGTTTTTATCTGAATAATGAAGCTACGGAAGCATACTATAGTGATTTTATAGGGGAGGAATTAGTAGCTTATACGAGAGCATTATTTGGATTATCAATAAAGAAAGAAGACACAATAATAGCAGGGTTATCTATGGGTGGTTTTGGAGCAATCTACAATGGATTTCGCTTTCCAAATCATTTTGGGAAAATTATTGCATTGTCGTCAGCCCTTATTATACATGACATAAAAGATAAGGATGAAACTTTTCATAACGGTGTTGCTAGTTATTCATATTACCATCATACCTTTGGAGATTTAGGGGAAGTGGTAAAATCAGATAAAAATCCAGAAATTATATTAGAGAAGAGCATCATGGAAGGCAATGTGATGCCCGCGTTATATATGGCTTGTGGTACTAGTGATTTCTTAATAGAACAGAATCGTAGCTTTCATAAGTTCGTACAGTCATATGATATAGAGCACACGTATGTAGAAGGGGAAGGAGTTCATGATTGGAGATTTTGGAATCAATACATAGAACCAGGTTTACAGTGGGCACTTTGAGATTAATATCGTTTAATATAAAAAGATTCTCCATCTGTATTGAGGTGGAGAATCTTTTGTATTACTCTAGCTATCTAGCCTTATTGTGTTTAGTGATTATAGTCTTACTTCAATCTCGTTACGAAGGGACATACTTTCAGGCGTTATCGCGCAGTCATAAGCTAAAATAGTAACGCCAGCAAGTTCTGCATTCTTTAATGCCTGAGCAAATTCAGGATGCGTCTTAGTGTTTGGAGTAAAGTAACGGATGCCATCCATCTGAATTACGAATAGGATAGCAGTATGAAATCCCTCTTTTACGTGTCTTGCTAACCCATCTACATGTTTTATACCACGTAATGTTGGTGCATCAGGGAATAATGCAATCCCGTCTTCTTCCAAGGTAACTCCTTTCACTTCAATGAGCCAGCGTTCCATCTCATGTTCTAGGTAGAAGTCAAATCGGCTATTTTCGTATTGAAATTCTGCCTTTATCTTATCTGGAAAAAAGCCAAGTCCTCCAGCTTGTAACCACTCACCTACTGCTTTGTTAGGTGCTTGGCTATCCATATTAATAAGAGTATCTCCTTTTTTAACAGCAATGAGATCCCAATTTGTTTTGCGGTTAGGATTGTCAAAATGTTGAACATAAACAGTTGCATCAGGGAGTAATAATTCTTTGCATCTCCCCGTATTCTTTACATGACAAATCTCAATCTTATTGTCGATTTCTATATGAGCAATAAAACGATTGGGGCGGCTTTTGAAGCGCCCTTCGTGAATATTATTATAAATCATGGAAAAGTCCTTTCCTTTGTTATGTTAGATTACACATTTCTTTTATCTTAGTGGTAACCCCATCTTCATCGTTGCTAGTTGTTTCAAAACGAGAAACTTTCTTTAAATCATCATGAGCATTTGCCATTGCAAAACTATAATAGACGCTTTGCATCATTTCAAGGTCATTGAGGTAATCACCAAAAGCCATGGATTCTTCTGGCGTAATGTGATACAAGTTTTGAATTTCTTTGATGGCAGTACCTTTGTTAATACCCTTTGGCATACAATCTAGCCACACAAAACCAGCTACACTTAGCTGTATTTTTTCTTGATACGATAAGAAGTGGGGATAACTATGTTCTTCTGCCCCATTGAGATTACAAACGGTATATTTTATGACCTGTTCCTTAAGTTTGGCTAAATCATCAACTACCGTGTATTTTACATAATATTTCTCTAGTTCCATAAGGAATGCTGGTTCAGTCGACTCTACGAATGCTCCGTTCGTTGTACAAACAACAGAATATGCACAAGGAAGCTCTCTAGTAATTACTATAAGTTCTTTAATAATGGAGTTATCAATTGCATGAACTGCAATCTCTTTTCCTTGGTACACAACATGGGAACCGTTGTCTGCAATATATAAAATATCTGGACTTAATGATTCAAAGCTTTGTTTTAAAGTCAGATATGGTCGTCCACTTGCTACAGAGAATAAGATATTATGAGCGTGTAGTGTATAAATTAATTCTGGTAAATCTACAGGAAGTGTATGATCGCTGTGAAGAAGAGTACCATCTATATCAGTTGCAATTAATTTAATCATGGTAATGTCCTTTCTAGATGTAAAGTTCTTGGAATTTCTCTAAGTATACATTGTATCGTAGTTTGTAGACAATCACAAGGGGAACAAAGGAAGGAATTTCTTGTAAAGTATCACGAAAGAATTGGGACATTACAGCTTTCCTTAGTTGACTTGTTTTTCAGATAATGATAGGATGTCCTAAAAGAAGTAGACAGATAGGTAATTGCGAAACTCTTCTCCATGTCGATAACATATCTGCGTTTTAAGGCTACCTACTACAATTTCCTTAAAATTCTGTTGCTTACACATACAATCAAAATCATTGTATGTGTCGCTAACACAATTCAGGCAATTGTAACGGTAGACATAAAACACATTGCTATGTTTATCGTCATTACAAAGAGTTTCACAATTACCTAATAAGTATACAGATATAAGGAAGGAGCATAGTTAGTATATGCCAAGTAAATTTTATGCTGTACGTAAAGGAAGAAAGACAGGTGTCTTTCATTCATGGGCAGAATGTCAAGCACAAATCAATGGATTCAGTGGTGCGGAATATAAGAGTTTTAAGACCAACGAGGAAGCAATGGATTACGTATTGGGAGAAAAGAAGGTAGAAAGAGAGCCAGTTGAAGACCATGAAAAAGCAGTTGCTTATGTTGATGGTAGTTATAACGTGCACACAAAGGAATATAGTTATGGTGCAGTTTTACTTCATTTGGGTAAAGAATATGAATATAGTCAAAAGGGCACGGATTCATCCTTGGCAGATATGCGAAATGTAGCAGGGGAGATTCTAGGGGCGCGTAAGATGATGGAATTATGCGTGAAGAATAATATCAAGGAATTGGATCTTTATTATGATTATGAAGGAATTGAAAAATGGTGTACGGGTGCTTGGCAAGCAAGGAAAGAAGGAACACAAGCATATCGTGATGCCTATAACTCCATGAAAGAAGCATTACAGGTGAATTTCCATAAGGTAGCTGCACATACTGGTGTAGAGTTAAACGAAAGAGTAGATCAACTAGCTAAAAAAGCGTTAGGGATAGCATAATATAAAGGAAGGTAACTAAGATGGACAGTAAGAAGATGGACAGAGAGAAGATTAAAGTTGTTTGTATGGGGGATAGTATAACAGAAGGATTTGGACTTGGTGATGATCAGAGTGTGTATTATCCAAGCGTGTTGCAGGAGTTACTTGGAGATTCTTATGAGGTATTCAACAAGGGCGTTTCTGGAAGCTGTGCGACGAATACGACCTTAAGTGATGGAAGAGTTGTAGGGTATCCCTATAAAAGACAAGCAAGATATCACGAAGGACTTGCTATTAAAGGTGATATCTATATTGTTATGCTTGGGACGAATGATGCGCAAGATGGGCGATACGATGTGGAAGAAGGTCAAGATCCTTGTAGCATTTTAATTGATTACGAACCACAGTTTACAAACACACTTCAAAGCATTGTCGATGATATTAGAGAAAGTAATGATAAAGCGCAAATCTATATTATAAAACCGGTTCCAATCTTAAACTGTATTTGGAGAAAGCACCAACAAAGATATCTTGATCGATTGTTTCCTCATTATGAAGAGGTAGTTCAAGCAAATGATAACATGGTTTTACTTTCTGCGTATGATGCGTTTAAGTCATATCAGGATAAACCATTAGAAATGTTGTATCAAGCAGATGGATTGCATCCGAACGCGGAAGGCGCCAAATTAATTGCCACAATACTATATAAGGGATTAAAAGAGAATATGTAATTACAAGCCTTTGTAGCGAATAACTAATATGCGTATGTATATTGATTTCGTTTACAAAGGCTTTTTTATTCAGTTAAGTCACATAGTAAACAAGATTCTATAATTCATGAAACAAAGATTGTATAAAAATTAATTATTGGTAATTAATGTAACGAAAGCTGCATATACTTGTATTATGCGTGCTAAGATGAAAGGTAAGTAAATCACCAATAAGTAATGCATAACATTGTCAACACATGGAGATATATGAGGAATACATGTTAGGATATCTCGTATAAACATAGGAGGTCTAGGGTGAAGCAAATACTGACGAAACAAAAAGTAGAAGATATGTTGTTATTATATCTGTATGATACGAATAACGATAGAATTGGCTTAAGCATGGTACCAGAGAGTTTAGAAGATAAGATTACATTAGATGGAGATTGGAACATAGAATCTTTGATTCAATTTAAACTTGTAGGAGAACCCTATACTGGGGGCTTTTCTCGTAGGGAATCGATGCGTTATAGTGAACTTTCCAAAGAATTAACGTTTTGTGAGCAATACGTAGAATACAGTATGGGTGTTAAGACAATAGTAACAGTGTTAGAGGGTAAGAAATTACTTGCTTCTCATAAGGTTAGGTATCAAGAGGATGCCAAGACGGTAAAGAACCGCTTTATAAATCCGATTACGCTTGAGATGGTTTCAAGCTTTTCAATCTGTGGGTGGCCAATGATTGGAACAGGAATTCATTCTGATGATATGAAATTATATCGTATGAGGAGGAGGCAAAGTGCAAAGGGTAAATTAAAAAAAAAAATGTTTATAGATGCGCAGGTAGAGCCATCATGGAGTCAATGCGGTGTTCAAAGTATTCGTTACGGACAAGTTGGAGCTTCGCAAGTTAAAGAGCAATTCAAAGGGGTAGTAGTAGAGGAACAAAAGTATGGGATTTGCCTTGGCGCTACGGTTGATTTTGATGGAGCTTATCAAACAGATGTGTATAGTTACGATGATCGTCGTGCTGTTGTAGGAGTATTAGGGGGGAGTAATCAATCCAACTGGACTAAAACGTTACGAAATGGAGAGAGCTTTGTCACGCCAGAAACAAGTATTAGTGTTGTGGCCGGCGAGGTTGAGATGATTTGCGCTCGCCTTTCTAAAGAAAACCAACACTCTAAGAAGGAATCTGTATTTGAAGATGAGACAAAACTAATTCTTATCAATGAACTAGGATAGGGAACTGGGATAACGACAAGGGGCTGATACAGCCCCTTTAGACAGATTAGGAACAATAGGAGCGAGACTGACGGTATGGAATATTATGAAGGTATAAAACATATTTTACGTGATGATGAAAGCAAGCAATCTGCAACTAAGATACAATCTTATAATCACCCACAAGGTTGGCAGGCGGTAGTAAGAGAGGATAGAGAAGAACAGCAAGTACTGATTGTGGTACATCGTTTTGGAGAGGAAGAAGAACCAATATCAATACCGTTACCAAATTATAAAAGATGGACTGTGCAAGGGGACTATTCAACAAAAGGCAAGTCGTATTATATAACAGATCAGAATACACTGGAGATTCAAGGATTATCGAAATCGGATGCAGCAGGGATTTGGCTTAATTAAAGCGTATCCTCCAGACAAGAATACATACTAATAGTCATAGGAGCTATCTTTGAATGGAGGATTGCTAAGGGAATGAAAACGATATTCAGAAGGTGACAGCCCAGTTACCTTTTTGAACGCATGAGTAAAATTGTGACTATCGCTGTATCCAAGACTATATGCAATCTGTGCAATCGTTTTATTAGTTGTAGTGAGTTCGGCTTTTGCATGTTCCATCATCTCTTTAATAAGATACTGTTTTAAGGAGATGCCTGACATTTGTTTGAAGAAGGTTGAGATGTATTTTTCATGATATCCAAAGTAAGCGGCCAAGTCAGATACACGAATAACACCGAACTTATTCCAAGTAATGTAATCAAGAATATCTTGATACAATTGTTCTTTACCAGAGGATTTCTTATCCATAGTGTGCGCTTGTTGATTGTATAATTCTAAGAGAACACCAAGGGCTAAGGTATTAGAAGTGTATCCATGATGATATCTACGATCGGTTTCTTGAAGTTGACTTAATAATATAGTAATACGTTCCATATTAGGTACAACTCCATGGTTTGGAAGGACTATGGAGTTGTTTTTTTGTGATTGCAGATCCATAAGGATACAGGATATAGGCGCAGTAAAATGTAACCAATAAAAGGAAGCATACGAAGGTTTAAAACCATATTGCTTCTTAGTTGGGTGCATAATAAGATATTCACCACGAGAGATAGAGTAATGCCTATTCTCGTCAGCGATGTGTAACGTACCGTCAATCATAAAGAATACTTCATATTCCTGTAATGCTCGGCTCATATGTGTCCATTCGGATGAAGTAGCGGTAAAGATTCCGGTCCATATGTAATTAAACTCTTCTGTATTTATTAGTTCAGTTAGAAGTAAACTCCAATTCTTATTGTATAACATCTTACAAAATCACACCTTTCATAACCTAATAGTATTTATTAATACATGGATTAATCGTAAAATATACACAAACTTCGCACTTACAGATATCTTGGAGTAGCCAACTGCTATAGCAGGCGAAAAACCAGCTATCGCTTAGCTTCACACGTAGCAGTACTAAAATCTCACGTTGCTCAATTAAGTGCTGATGTGTTCAGATAGTTTTTCTTATGAATATAGCAATTACCTACTCTAAGTGAAGTTTATTATGTGTGAAGTTTGGGTTAATAACAGATATAACGAATATGAATTAAGTATATCTAGATTACTTTGTATACACAAGGATAATCTTAGAGATATTGAAAAATCACACCATATTACGATTGAATGAATGGTGTAGATTTACTTAAGTGAAAATCATGATAGGAGGAAATAGCAATGAACCAAAAAGAGTATAGTAAACCACTTAATTTGAGAAGGGTTGATGTAACAGATACCTTTTGGAAGAAGGAGATGGAATTAATTCGGAAAGAAGTTATCCCTTATCAATGGGAGGCTTTGAATGACCGTGTAGAGGGTGCAGCACCTAGCTATTGTATGCGTAACTTTAAGATTGCAAGCAAGCTTACAAAGGAAAGAAGTTTACATAAAGATGTACCAAAGTTAATAGATATCAATTTGAATGGGTTTGAATTTCTACCAGAGGAAGAAAACAAATTGGAAAATCGTTTTTACGGGTATGTATTCCAAGATAGTGATTTTTCAAAGTGGATTGAAGCTGTTGCATATTCACTTACGCAACACCCTGATGAGCAATTAGAAAAGATTGCAGATGAAGCAATTGATCTTGTATGTGAGGCGCAACAGCCAAATGGGTATCTTGATACCTTCTACATAATCAATGATATGAATAAAGTGTTTACTAATTTAAGAGATCATCATGAATTATATTGCTTTGGACATCTTGCAGAAGGTGCGGTAGCGTATTATCAGGCAACAGGTAAGGATAAATTACTAGATGCGGCAAGACGTTATGCAGATTATATAGATTCCGTATTTGGAACTGAGGAAGGAAAATGTAAGGGGTACCCAGGACATGAAATTGCTGAGATGGCTCTTGTACGTCTATATGATGTAACTGGGGAGACGAAGTATCTTAAATTAAGTGAATATTTCATAAATCAAAGAGGACAGAAGCCATATTATTTTGATTTGGAATTCAAGGTAGAACCAAAGGATAGGGATGAACTTCGTTATCTATACAATCAGGCACACCTTCCTGTTCGTGAACAAAAAGAGGCAGTAGGGCATGCCGTTCGTGCTACGTACCTGTATTCGGGTATGGCTGACTTGGCTAGAGTTACCAAGGATGAGTCGTTGTATGAGGCTTGTGTTAATCTATGGGATAGTATTGTGGATCGCAAGATGTATATAACAGGTGGGATTGGTGGAACACACATGGGAGAAGCATTTTCGTTTGATTATGACTTGCCTAATGATACAGCGTATGCAGAAACTTGCGCTTCTATTGGATTAGTATTCTTTGCAAGAAGAATGCTTGAGATGAAAGCTGATTCCAGATTTGCCGATGTGATGGAGAGAACATTATATAATGGTGTTCTCAGTGGTATGGCTTTAGATGGAAAGAGCTTCTTTTATGTAAACCCATTAGAAGTTAATCCGCTTGCCTGTAAGAAGGATGAAAGAAAGCAACATGTAAAAGCCAGTAGACAAAAATGGTTTGGCTGCGCATGCTGTCCACCGAATATTGCTAGATTAGTAAGTTCCATTGGTTCCTATGCGTATACGGAATCAGAAAACACCCTTTATGTCCATCTTTATATGGGAGCTAATATTCAAAAGACAGTTGGAGACCATTCATTGCATGTTAAAATAGAATCTGGATTTCCTTGGAATGGAAATGTAACCCTAGAAATAGAAGCTAGTACACCAATAGAAAGTACAATTGCTCTTCGTATACCAGATTGGTGTGATACCTATACAATTAGTAAGTTACAAGACGATGAAAGAACGATAAAAGATGGATATCTCTATATCACAAAGACTTGGGAGGGCAAGGAGGAATTGCAACTTGATTTCTTAATGGAATCAAAGATTGTTCATGCGAATCCAAATGTGCGTGAAAACACAGGAAAAGTGGCAATAGTAAGGGGACCAATCGTATATTGTTTAGAGGGAGTTGATAATGGTGAAGACCTGCATCTTATTCAGATTGAGGAAAAGAATTGTATTATAGAAGAGGCTCTGGGAAAAATAGAAGAGGAATCCATTATCAAACTTACCGTGTCAGGAGAAAAAGCAGTCGTTAAAGATGAAGAAGTGGCATTGTATCGTACAAAGCCATTGGAATATAAGAAGGAAGTATTTACTTTAATACCATATTATACTTGGGCAAACCGTGGTGAATCAGAGATGTCAGTCTGGATTCGACAAAAATAATCATGTAGTTATTGAAACTATATAATTAAGAAACTGAAACTATTATTTGTTGACTATAATACTAAAGAAGTGTATACTGTAATTAGTTTGAATGTCAAACTAATTATGAAGATGCTATACAAGAAGAGTATAGGAGGGTATACGTTTATGTTAATGAAGCCACTTATAATAGGACAATTAAAAGCCCGTTTACCAATTATCCAAGGCGGTATGGGAGTTGGGATAAGCCGTTGCAATCTTGCTGGAGCAGTAGCACTAGAAGGTGGAATTGGTGTTATCTCAACTGCTCAGATTGGCTATGATGAGGAAGAATTCAGTAGGAATCCAATTGAGGCGAACCTTCGCGCAATTAAGAAACATCTGCAACGAGCAAAAGAAATTGCAAGAGGCGGTATTGTAGGTGTTAATATTATGGTAGCAACGAAACAATACGCAGAATATGTAAAGGCAGCTGTGGAGGCGAAAGCAGATGTTATTATTAGCGGGGCTGGTTTGCCTATTAATTTACCAGAGTTAGTAAAAGGAAGTGTCAGTAAAATTGCACCGATTGTTTCTAGTTTGAAAGCAACATCCATTATACTTAAGATGTGGGATAGAAAGTATAACACGACAGCAGATTTTCTTGTTATTGAAGGTCCTTTAGCAGGTGGACATTTGGGTTTTCATGAAAAAGAGTTGGTCGATATTGACATGGATGCTTATCAGGAAGAGATTAAGAAGATTATTAGTCTTAAGAAAGAGTATGAAGAAAAGTATAATCAAGAAATCCCTGTTATTGTAGCAGGTGGTATTTTCGATAAAGAGGATGTAAAGCGAGCATTGCTAAATGGAGCAGATGGAATTCAAGTGGGAACAAGATTTGTTACGACCAAAGAATGTGATGCATCTGATGCCTATAAACAAGCGTATATTAATTGTAAGAAAGAAGATATTCGTATTATAAAGAGTCCAGTAGGAATGCCTGGTAGGGCAATATGGAATCCGTTTCTTGAGAAGCTTACGAAGGGTAGAAGTGAGATTAAACATTGCTTTGGCTGTTTGGAGCACTGTAATCCTAAGGAGGTACCGTATTGTATAACAAAGGCACTTACTAATGCAGTGGAAGGTAAGTTAGAGGAAGGATTAATATTCTGTGGTGACAATGCAGATCGGTTAAAGGAGATTACTACAGTTAAGCAGGTAATGGAAGAGTTGACGGTGTAATTGACAGTATATGTGAGTAATGAACTTTAAACCTTTAAGTTCTTTACCGTTCTCGATATTAAGGTTTTGAGTAATAACGGAATAAAGAGAATATAGATAGGTATGTTCGTAATGTTATATGTAATCTGATTAGATGACGCCCTATGTAAAAGTGATATATTTTATTGACGTTTTGAATGGATACATGATACAATTAGTTTAATGATTTAAAACGATGAAGTGCTTGCTTTAATACTAAATGTATCGGTATATTGACCTGTACAAAGGTTGAAGATTTGGGCGATAGAAGCGCAGAAAAGAGGAGAAATATGGATTACAGAACATACCTAAGAAACTACCCTGATAAAGAAGGAAGATTTGGACCTTATGGTGGAGCTTATCTATCAGATGAATTGACACCAGCATTCGAAGAGATTAATGATGCGTATCAAACTATTTGTCATTCTTCGCAGTTCATCAGTGAATTAAGAAGAATTCGTAAGGAATTCCAAGGAAGACCAACACCGGTATATCATTGTGAAAGATTATCTAGAAAGTATGGTAATTGTCAAATCTATCTTAAGAGAGAAGATTTAAATCATACAGGTGCGCATAAATTAAATCATTGCATGGGTGAAGGGTTACTTGCCAAATACATGGGTAAGAAACGATTGATAGCAGAGACTGGAGCAGGGCAACATGGTGTTGCACTTGCAACGGCAGCAGCGTTCTTTGGACTAGAATGTGAGATACATATGGGCGAAGTGGATATTGCAAAGCAAGCGCCAAACGTAACTAGAATGAAGATTCTTGGTGCGAAGGTTGTTCCAGTCACATCAGGGCTTAAGACATTGAAAGAAGCGGTAGATTCTGCATTTGAATCATATGCTAAAAACTATAAAGATTCTATCTACTGTATTGGTTCTGCACTTGGGCCACATCCATTCCCATTAATGGTACGTGATTTCCAATCAGTTATTGGATATGAAGCAAAGGATCAGTTCAAAGAGATGACAGGATTATTACCAGATGTTGTTACGGCTTGTGTCGGCGGAGGCAGTAATTCAGCAGGTATGTTTATTCCATTCTTAGAGGAACCAGTGGATATAGTTGGTGTAGAGCCACTTGGTAGAGGCACTAAGCTAGGGGATCATGCAGCTTCTATGACATATGGCGAGAAAGGTGTCATGCATGGATTTGAAAGTATTATGCTAAAAGACGATAAGGGAGAACCAGCTCCAGTGTATTCCATTGCCAGTGGCCTTGATTATCCATCTGTTGGACCAGAGCATGCATTCTTACATGACCTTGGTAGAATTGAATATACAACTGCAACAGATGAAGAAGCTATGTCAGCATTCTTTCAATTATCACGATTAGAAGGTATCATTCCGGCAATTGAAAGTTCACATGCTGTAGCATATGCAATTCGCAAGGCACAAGAGATGAGGCAAGGTTCCATACTTGTTTGTCTAAGTGGTCGTGGTGACAAGGATATTGATTATGTAGTTGAACATTATGGACTTGGAGAACAGTTTTTATAGAATAATTTTGGTATAATAATAAATATATAGAGGGAGGGGATTTCGCAAAAGTGAAGTCCCTTTTTAGTTTTTATTCTGATTGAATTTGTTATACAATTGTGGTAACTTCACATCAAAATAGCCATGGAAAAATGGGGTAAATTATTAGATTGACAATATTAACAAACTATAGTAGATTAAAGATATAACAATTAGTTTTGTCACTAAACTATATAAGGAGGAAATAAGTATGAGCTATTTTAACGGTATTGGAAAAATCAACTATGAAGGACCTGAAAGCAAGAACCCATTGGCATTTAAATACTATAACCCAGATGAGGTAGTAATGGGAAAAACCATGAAAGACCAGCTTAGATTTGCTATGTCTTATTGGCATACCTTCACTTACATGGGAAATGACCCATTTGGTGGGCAGAGTATGTTTCGTCCTTGGGATAATACAGAAGATACTATGCAAAAAGCTATTGAACGTGTTCACGCGGCATTTGAATTTATGGAAAAAGCGCAGATTCCTTTCTTTTGCTTCCATGACAGAGATATTGCTCCAATGGGAAAAGATTTAAAAGAAACAAATGAAAGATTAGACATAATTGTAGCAGTAATCAAAGAAGAGATGGCTAGAACAGGAATCAAATGCTTGTGGGGAACTACCAATGCATTTGGTCATGAAAGATTCGTTCATGGAGCTGGAACTTCTTGCAATGCAACGGTATTTGCTTACGCAGCAGCTCAAATTAAAAAAGCTATGGAAATCACGAAAGACTTAGGTGGAGAAAACTACGTATTCTGGGGTGGACGTGAAGGCTATGAAACTTTACTCAATACAGATACTGAATTGGAACTTGACAACCTTGCAAGATTACTTAAGATGGCTGTTGAATATGCTAAAGAAATCGGTTTTACAGGACAATTATTAATCGAGCCAAAGCCAAAGGAACCAACCAAACATCAATATGATTTTGATGCAGCAACGGTGCTTTCCTTCTTAAGAAAATACAATTTACAAGACTACTTCAAACTTAATATTGAAGCAAACCACGCAACACTTGCACAACATACATTCCAACATGAATTAAATCAATGCCGTATTAATGGTGCACTTGGAAGTGTAGATGCAAACCAGGGAGATATGTTACTTGGCTGGGATACAGATCAATTCCCTACTAATGTCTATGACACCACTCTTGCAATGTATGAAATCTTACTAGGTGGCGGGTTTACAAAAGGTGGATTAAACTTTGATTCTAAAGTAAGAAGAGCTTCCTTCGAAGAAGACGATCTATTCTATGCTTACATTGCAGGTATGGATGCGTTTGCGAGAGGCTTAAAAGTAGCGGCTAGATTAATTGAAGATAGAGTGTTCGAAGACTTTAAAGAAAAACGTTATGCAAGCTATCAAGAAGGAATTGGAAAAGATATTGTAGAACATAAAGTAGGATTTAAAGAATTAGAGGCCTATGCTTTAGAAAATGGAATTACACCTAATGTATCAGGTCGTCAGGAACTATTAGAAAGTATCTTAAATCAATATATTATGGAAACAAGGTAGAGATTATTTAATCAATATATCTAATTAACCTCACCCTAGAAATAACCCAGATAAGTGTTTGGTAATAAAAATGGAAAGGGGCTGTTGCAAAATGACTGATTTTCAGTCATTGAGCAGCAGCCCTGTTCTTA
>ERZ781271.21-NODE-21-length-96226-cov-12.611848_pt1 | contig 96226 bp, 93 predicted proteins | sample MGYA00375849_ERZ781271 | MGnify/ENA primary metagenome ERZ781271 (study PRJEB29790, sample SAMN06051245) | human gut metagenome | host: Homo sapiens | place: USA: Cincinnati, Ohio | collected 2013-06-10 | study: EMG produced TPA metagenomics assembly of the Gut... | reverse complement strand
CCGCGACCCTCGCCTTGGCAAGGCGATACTCCACCACTGAGCCACTCGCGCATATATTATATTAATCTGTCTTTTTAAGACACTATATATAATACATTATATCTATTAATTTGTCAATGCTTTTTTAATTTTATATATTATTAAGAATATTAAGAATATTAAGATAATTTAGTGGACAAGCTACAATCTTTCTTCTTCAACTATTATTTTCATATGCTTCTCTCTCGTTTGTTCTTTACCACTATCTTCTTTTACACTTGCGACTAATACTAGGCCGAATAGTATCCCAATTATCAAACCAGTTTCATGGGCGATTAACGTGTTAACCCCACTTAGATTTGGAACGATTAGATACGCAACAATTATTAACTTCTTCAATAGCGGCTGTGTTGACCAACTATTCTTTCGATCCTTAATTATTAGGATTAAAAGAGTTCCCCCAATACCATAGATAGCACCACTTGCACCAACACTTCCATATGTAACTAACATCGTGATCATTGCAGATCCTATACCACTAAGTAAATAAATCATTAGTAATTTCATTCCGCCTAATCTCTGCTCAACGATAGATCCAATGCTATATAGTCCGATACAATTCACTACTAGATGTGGAATACCCGCATGTAAGAACATACATGTTAATAAACGCCACCATTCAGGGCTCATGGCAGATACATTAAGCAATCTTCCATACTTCGTTAAATACCCCCACTGATTTCCCCACCATAGATGATCGGCAGACAATACCTTCGTTCCTTCTTGATTCAATACAAGAAAATCTATAAGAAATACTACTATTAATAAACTTATTATTCTATAGGTGCTTTTACTATTTCTTCTCTTCATCGCAATATACCTCACATTTAGTACTTCTAACTTAATGTCCTACTTTTTATATCGGCATTAATAATTTTTTTCTCCACCATAACTTTGTTTTCTGATTTTTTTGACTGTATTACAATATTACCATATATTTACATATATTCCAATCCCATTTTTAACTTTTATTAAAATTATAAGAACTATTTTCACTATAACGGTAGATATAAGAAAAGGGAATGTGACTCCTCACATTCCCTCCTCAAGTACAATCACTTAAGCGATATATTCTACTGTTCTTCCTTAATAGTTTTAATCTTTAATAAAAAATAATAGTAATGAAATATAGCCACCACCACTAATATTCCGCGTATCCACCAATTAGAGGCTATAATCATGGCAACCATCAAGACGAGAGTTACCATTCCTAATAGGCATGCTTTAGCCCTAGCTGTCATTGCTTTAGATTGAACCAATGAAGCTACGTGTTTTCGATACAGACTTGTCGTAACAAACCACTGATAAATCCCCTTAGAACCTTTACCAAACATTACTGCTGCAAGCATATAGAAGGGGGTGGTCGGCAGGATTGGTAACACAATTCCAATACTTCCAAGTGCCACACATAATAAACCTATTGTGATAAATATGCCGTCTTTTAACTTCTTCATATCTCTCCCTTGATTATAATTTTAATCTATTATATGTGACCTTATAATAATACGCCAATATAAACTTCGCACATAGCCGTTTGCTACTTCAAGAAATCTTCAAGTGCTAAGTTTGAGTACGACACTCTAACTATTTAGCTACATTTCCAGCATTATTCAATGCATCCCAGGTTCTAGCAAATGGTGGTGCATAGCACAGATCTAACATGCCTAATTCTTTCGTTGTCATTTTTCCATATATAGCAGTTGCCAATACATTAGTTCGTTGTACAGCATCCTGCTTTCCTACAACTTGACCGCCTAGAAGCACTTTCGTATTCGCATCATAGATTAGCTTAATTCCCAATGCTTCTTGACCAGGATAATATGACGTATGGTTTTTATCTGTAATGAAAACAGTTCCGACTTCTATATCCAAAGCCTTTGCTTCCTTTTCTGTTAAACCAGTACGGCCTGCTTCCATCTCAAGTACTTTAATACAACTAGAGCCAAGAGTTCCAGGGAACTTCACATGTTTTCCTGCAAGGTTTTCTCCAACAATTCTTCCTAACTTATTGGCATTGGTCGCTAATGGAAGGTAGGCTGGCTTATCTTTTAATCTATGAGGTACCGTTGCACAGTCTCCGGCTGCGTAAATACTTTCGATAGATGTTCTTCCTTCCTCGTCAATAACAATAGCACCATTGGATATCATATTGATATCCGTATCTTTTAAAAATTCTGTATTAGGCTTTACTCCGGTTGCAAGTATTGCAAGATCGATTTTAACACTTTCCTCTTCCGTAATAATTTCTTCTACATATTCTTTTCCACTAAGTGCTGTTACTTTTGCATTCAGATGAAGATGCACTCCCTTTTCCACTAATTCTTCTTCTAGAACTTTCGTAATCTCTTCATCGAATACGTCTTTCAGAATACGGTCCTCTAACTGGAATACATGTATTTCTTTACCTAACTTTTTCGCCGCTTCTACTACTTCTAATCCGATAAAGCCTGCTCCGATAATCCCAACTGTTTTAATAGAGGAATCCAACATTTTCTCACGAACTCTCTGTCCATCTTCAAGATTACGAAGAAAATACACATTTTCTATATCTAAGTTTTTAATTGGCGGTTTCACCGCTCTTGCTCCAGTTGAAATCATTAATTGATCGTAAGAATCCCAATGCAATGATTCATCCTCTAATTTCTTAACCAGTACTCGTTTTTCTTTTGTATCAACTTGAATCACTTCATGCTTTACTTGCACATTAATTCCAGAAGATATGGCTTGTTCTGGTGTTCTAACAAGCATGCGCTCATGGTCATTAAAATAATCACCTACATAATAAGGTAACCCACAGGCCCCAAAAGATATATAATTTTCTTTCTCATAAATCGTTATACTTGCTTCCTTATCCATACGGCGGAACTTTGCAGCTGCACTCATACCAGCTGCAATTCCACCAATTATAATAATCTTCATAATTACACTACTCCTATTATTCCTTACTTATCGACTTGTTAACGGTAATTGCACTAACCATTGTACCACTAACATTCAATAAAGTTCTACCCATATCTAATATAGGATCGATAGCAACAATTGCTCCTATTAGTGGGAAATAAGCACCTAATCCCATTCCTGATATAACTACAGATATTGAAATTGTAGCTGCCCCTGGTATTCCTGCAATACCAAAGGAACTGACAGCGATAATGATTGCAAGCATTAGATAAAAGCTAAGGTTCATATCAACCCCCAACATTTGTGCTAACATAACCGTTGTCATAGCAGGATACAGACCTGCACAACCATTCATACCCATGTTCGAACCTAGGCTACCAACAAAACTTGCAACACCTTCATCAACCATAAACTTTGTACGCAATGTTTCTATTAAAACTGGAAGTGTTCCTAAACTTGAACGGGACGTGAATGCAAGTATTAGCGGTTCTAACCCATTCTTAATATAAGTTGATGGTTTTACTCCTTGTATAGCTGCTATAATTAGATGCACAATAAACATGCAGATAAGTCCTAGATATAAAACTAATATATAGCGTAATACCGATGTCAATACACTAATTCCTCTTGATGTAATGGTATTAGCTAGTAATGCCACTACTGCATAAGGCATGAATTTGATTACAGTCATTGCTACACTTACAATGATTTTATAAAAAGCTTCCACCCACTTTGTGAATGGTTCAATAACGTCTTGATACTTCTTGCTTAGTCTACGAATCGCTAACCCTATAAATCCTGCGAATATAACAACTGCTACAATATTTCCCTCGGCCATAGCATTCACGACATTAGAAGGTAGCAAACCTCTTAGTGTATCTACAATTGGAACCATCTCACGAATCTGAGCATCCCCTTCTTCAATGACCAAAGCGGAACCTAGATTAAATACGCTTCCAAGCGCGGTACCTATAATAGCCGCGATTAAAGTAGTTCCAATAAGCATCCCAATCGTTCTATACGTAAGCTTTCCAAGATTCTCACCTTGCATATTCATGATGACACGTACAATTGATAAAAAGATCAAAGGTACAACGAGCATCTTTAACAAATCCATGAAGCCATTACCCACCAAGCCATACCAACTTGATACCTCAGATAACCATACTACTTCACTTGGTTCACTTGGAAACCCTGCTATTACTTGAATAATAATTCCCAAAACCAGACCAACTACTGATCCTATAATCATGCGATAAGAAAATTTCATTTTCTTTTTCTCAATTTTACGAATACAATAAAACACGATAAGTAAAACGGCTATGAATAGATATGTTCTAAAATCGCTTAATTGTAAAAATTCTGTTAGAAATGTGCTTTTTTCCATATAAACATCCCTCTCTTTTTGTTCACAAGAACAATTTTTAATTTTAATATCATACTTTTCAACTATGAATTATATGTTATTATATTTTACCATACTTGTTTTGTAAACACAATTTTAAACTTTACCATAATTTACATGATTATTCTTTTAAATTATTTTCAATCTAAAAGACTCTTGGTTTTATGATTATTGGATAATAAAACGTATCTCACTAATGCTCAATTGGCCTGCATTTAATCTTTCTTTCGATATATCTTTTCGTTCAAGCAAAAAATAGTCCACTGCTTCCCATAAAGCAAATGATGCTGCGATGGACAATACTTCTGATATTATTTCACCAACTTCAGCCATATTTATAGTAAAATATATAATTAAAAGGATAATTCCCAAAGTAAACAATGATAGTATGGTAATAAAATTAAAATGTAAATCAATACGCTTATCATTTAATATTGATGTATAATGTTCTTTAATCAATCTTATAATTTGATTTTGTTCCTTCTCATTTAAATCTACATTTACAAACTGGATTATAATTGGATAACGTATTGGGATGTAATATGCCTTTCTATCGATAAAATCATAAATGTCTTGGTTCAATGTGACTTGATTTCCAATGGATAACTTATCAAACCATTCAATACCATCATAGGCATTAACATAAATGACTGCATTATTATCTTCATCTAGATATTCTTTTTCCAAATATCTCTCCATAGATAGCATATTATTTTCAAATCGTCGTATATTTTTTACCATTCTACGTCTTAATTGCTTCCTTTTCATATATTTGCTTCTTCCTTTTCTTTAAATAAACTATATATACGATAGTAAAAATAATATGAATTACTTTTAACATAATATATGGATTTTATTCATTTTCAGTATAAACTCAGCCCTTTGACTAATGTTGTATTCTTACTATTTAATATCATCCACATCTTAACCTATTCCACATTTTCCCCAAACTATCAAACAAAATACGCTAGTAAAACAAAAAGTGTTTTACTAGCGCATATAACTCTACATTTATTAATTTTCATGTTAACGATAATCACAAAACATTGTACTCTTAGAACTTGATAATTCTTCAACCGCAACATAATATTCCTTTGGTTTATTCGGATTCACATAAACAGGTACTTGTGATCCTATATATTGATCTGGATTATCCCAAACATTATCACTACGATATAGATAGGTAATTCCAGTGAATGCATCAATATATTTGCAATCCAATCGATATGGATACTTACGATTGACTTGAACATGATAATTAATAATTGCATCTGTCACTTCTGCATAATATTTGCGACCAGTTTCAATCAACTTCTTCTTTTTCTTCTTACTAAGCAAAGTAACAATCAGAAAAGATGCACCAATAATGGTAAACACTCCACCAATACTGCAAAATACAATTGTAACTATAAGCACACTTTCATTAGTCATCGATTCAATAACCCATTCATGATTACGTATAAACAATTCACTGGCTGCACCACAGATTATAAATATTACACCAAGCACAAGAAAAATCCAGCCTAACAAGATAATCGCACTTTTCCCACTCTTTCTCTTACTACTCATAATAAATCCCCCTCACGGAATTAATAGTACTGACATTCACTCTGATCCTTACTTATGATTCCTCATCTTTATCTTTAATAATATCTTGTAATAGTTGGTTTTGTCTACGTACACTTTGAAAAACTCCAATATAATATATGATTGCGCCAATTACATAAGGTATGGTAAATGATAAGAAGGCATCTTTGTACCCACCTCTTGCAACTGGTTCAAAAAATCCTCCTATAACCATTGTAAGCAAAACCAACGAAAGAGCAATAACATATTGTATTAAAATCATGGCAAGCGGTGACCATTCATCAAACAGATGATGAATACTTAGTACAAATACTGCGATACTAGTCCACATAAGCATCATTATGTTATTGGTACATAGACTACTCTGCTGATTAACAATAGCCTCAAATACTGACCCTCCAATATTAATAATTGTATAGGAGATACATATGGTAATCAGAATTTCTTTTCCTTTAATTATTCGCATGCATGACACCTCGCATCTTAATTAAATACTTCTCGAAACCAGTTTTATAATGGCGGCTTATCATAATCTCTTCTTTGTTTAGCAACTGTGCTTGCACTCTCATATTAAGTTCTGACCTAATTTTCTTAATCTTGAAGATATTAATAACTACCGATTTATTGATTCGTATAAATCCCTGTTCGCTAAGCCTATCTTCAAGTTCTGTTAGGTTATACTGAATCTGATAAACCTTAGTCCTCATATACGCAAACGTTCGCTTTTCAACCGATTCAAAATAGTAGATATCTTGAATCGGTAGCAATTGCTTTTCTTCGTCTTCAATACCATATAATTCGAATTTCTTCTCTCCAAATATAGAACATATATTACGAATCTCTTCCGACATCTCACTATAATAGATATCCGCATATTCTTCGCACAGTTCCTTTTTCTGAAAAAGATTAATCTTCACCGCGTTATCACCTATCCTTACTTTTCTAAAAACTCCATAACGGCATTCGTATACTCCTCTGGGAAATCAACAAATCCTTCTACATGTTCCGCATCTACACGCCACAATTCCTTATCCCCTGTAGCGATTGCTTCATAGATTGCTTCATTCATCTCTGGTAAAGCAACGTTATCTCTCATTGACTCTATAACAAGACTCTTTACATGATTCTTCTTCGACAAATTAACTAAATCGGTATCAGCAAAACTGAATCTATAATTCCATCTTAGATACCAATCTCCACACCAGATTATATAGTCATCAGGAATCCCTTCCGTATCATCCATCTCATGCCATACACCTAAAAACATACTCTCCATGGAATCAAAAGGAGAATCCATAATAATAGCATCTGCATGTTCACTAGCATGTTTTGTTGCCGCATACAAACCTGCTGTAACAGCACCCATAGATTGCCCATGAATTACAATCTTCTTATCAGAAGTTAAATCTTCGACATAGTCAACAATTGCTTCAACATCGTATTTTTCAAAATAACCGAATGTCACCCATTCATTCTTAGATTCACCACTTGCCCTTTGATCAAATGTTATTACATTCCAACCACGGTCTAGATACATCTTAGCGATTGGTTCCATACAAACACGGTCGCCACCTAAACCATGAATTAATATAACTGTATTTTTATCTACCTTATTATCTGCAATAAAATGTGTACCATAAACTATATTACCATCTTTTGCTGTTACTGTAAATTCTTTCCCATTATTATTCTTCTCGAAATTCGTTCTCTCATATTCTTCTTCGTCATAGTTCCATTCAGCTAATTGTTTAACACTATTTCCTTTCGTATCTAACCCTTCATTCTGATAAAGTAATCCATAGGCAACTTGATACCCGAAGAAATAACTAAAACCTAAAATTGCAATAATTATAATTGCTGCAATACTTCCTAGTGTTATCCCTATGATTTTCTTTTTCTTACTCTTCTTTTTTAAATTAGAACTCCTACTTACATTTGATTCGTTTCTTAATTCCTTGCTTACTTCCTTACTAGTATCCATATTCATATCCTCCTCATAATTTATTGACATTAGTCTTTTATCTCTATTCTCTATCTGATCTGAGATAAATGCTCCTTATGAGGTCTATTATACGGTTATGAAACTTGATTTCTACTAAATTTTCCTATGTTGCAATTTTGATGGAATAAGTTGCAATGGCCCATCACATTGAGGCATTATTAAGAAGTTATTTTCCACCTATAATCCCAATGATTCCATACATGATCATAACGGTAGGCTCCCAGAATACAGGCACACAGAATTGTATTAACAATAATACTGCATAACCCATCTGAGATTAAAGGTAGGTTAACACTGTTACCGTATAGATACCCAAGATTGGATAGCAAATAAAATATAAACTGTAACAGCACACATACGGAGCAAGAAATTGATAGCATCTTTGCCAGTTGATTCTTTATCCTGGCAGACATTACAGTTAAACTAATATAGAAAGCTGCAACTACAACTATCAGTGCCCCTCCTATAATCCAACCATATTTAATAATCCAATATGCAATTCGATAGTTTTTATTGTAATATTGTGGTAATGAATCTTTCAAAAAATTATCCTTTTTAGTCACAGGATATCTAATAGCCACTCCATCTTCTGCTTTCGATTGGATTGCATTTAAATCCCCTTGAGATACTGTAACACTTCCGAAAGGCTTTGCCTTACTTAATAAATCTCGCATGGTAATGCTATCATAAGCATAGCCAAATTCATCATGTTCCACCGAATCTGGATTCATAAACCTTACTACATTATAAGAAACACTTGCATTCGGTAATGTATTATTTATTACACCATAACTACCAAGTAGGGATACTGCACCAATACAATACCATATCCACAATTGCTTCTTTTTTCCCTTTAATATATCTTTACTAATCATGATTCCGAGAATAATAATCAAAGTGAATATTGCTATAAGTTCGTTTGTAACAATACTAAAACCTAGTTGTAATCCACTCAATATCAAAAACAACTCCATGGTTATATAAGCTAACAAAATAGCAAGCTTTCCACGTAGCCTAATTCCATAAATTACAATCACAATCAGAGGAACTATTACTAATAGTATAGAACCAACTACAGACGGACTAAATAGTATTGGAAATATCCGTCTCGAAAAGTCATTATATTGCGTCACTATCGATAACTTTCTTAGCAATAATATAATGGCTTCTAATGAAGTAATTCCACATAGAATACACAGAATCATTTTAGTATTTTTAACAAGTATCTCATATCCCTTCAGATAAAAGAATACAAATAAGCCAATTCCTATCGGCAAATAAAATGTACTGAATAATCCATGTACAAAACCTTTTTCTGACCATTCACGCATACAGCCTAAAACTGCTAGCATGATAGCTAATATCCCAAATCCTATCCCCCACCAATTATCTCTTGTTCTTCTAACCTCATTCAAAGACATACCAATATTAACCGGTTCTCCCATCTGTAAAACAGTGGTCTTAATAGCATTATCCCGGCTCTCTCCTGCATTCTCATACTCATCTACACGATCTACTATATGAGAAAGCAGCTCTTCCTTTATCTCAGATCGTACCGGACGATATTGAATCTGTTCTGTAACGTCTTGTATGAAACTTTTGACTTCTTCATATTCTTCAATCTCTCTAGCCAAAGGTAACACCTCCCAATACTTTATTGATTCCTCTCTGATAAAGCTGCCATTCTTTATTCTTCTCCTCAAACATGTTCCGTCCTACTTCTGTAATTCTATAATATTTGCGCAGCCTTTTATTCTCTGCTACCTGTTCATAGCTCTCTATTGCACCTTGTACTTCTAAGTTGTGCAATATTGGATACAAAGTACCTTCCTTCAATAAAAATACCTGCTCGCTTTGCTCTTCTAACTCTTTTATTATTTGATACCCATACATATCTTTCTCTTTAAGTAATTTAAGAACCATCAACGAAGTTCCTACCGACATTAACTTTTTATCCATATACATTCACACCTTTCCCTTCTATTAGATAATAAACTTCTGTCTTTCTGAAGAATATTGTAATAGAAATAACACCTAGATTCTCTAGGTATTATTATACTTAGATAATCTAGGTATGTCAATGTTTTATGTCAATGTTTTATGTAAATTAATTCCTAATAAAAAAATTAGCCTTCTAATTAATACTTTCTTTAATAAATTTCAGTAACCTATCACAATACTCCGTATCATCAATTATATTCCTAAAATTACAACCATTCTTTGCTGCTTAGTAAGTACTTTCTTCAAAGGTAAGAACTCCTTATAATATCTCTTCTTCATATATACTCCCCATATTTTCCCTAGTAAGAATCAATGACTATATTCTCCTCTTATACTTTATACTACAGCAATATACTAGAAGTCTACATAAGCTAAAAAAGAACTCGGAAACTATTCACGTTCCCGAATTCTTTTTCTATAGAAATATATAACACCTACGACAAATACTATCACCAATACGAATAAAGTAACAAACGCATATTCATTCACAATCGCTACAATCTTTTCCCATGATTCTCCTACAACACTTCCAATAACAACAAGTATTGTATTCCAAATCGCTGATCCAATGGTGGTTAATATTAGAAATCGTCCTAATGGCATACCGCTCATACCTGCTGGTATGGATATCAAACTTCGGATAATAGGAACGCATCTACCAAAGAAAACCACTTTGTCTCCTTTTGTTGCAAACCAACGATCTGCTTTTTCAATATCATCCACTTTCAGAAACAAAATCTTGCCTATTTTACCAGATACAATTCTCATCAAACGCTCTTTATTCAAGATACGTCCAATATAATAAAGTACGATAGCTCCTAATATAGCTCCCACTGTAGAGAAAATTATTACTCCAATAATTGTTAACTTAGAATAGGTGGTCATAAAACCGCCAAAAGTTAATACTACCTCTGATGGAATTGGTGGAAATATATTCTCTATCGCAATTAATAGCATTATTCCTATGTACCCGAATTTATCCATAAGTTGAATAATCAAATCTTGCATCGTGATTTCCTTACTCCTTTAACTATATAATCTCGTGAATCCTATTAATCTTAACATATTGAATAGTTTTATTCTATTAAGAAAGAATTAAGATTTCTATATTCTATTCTCTAAACGTCCGCAATGCCCCTATAGTACGTTCTATTAGCTCATCTAAGGTCCAACCAAGCATGTCTGCTCCTCGCTCAATAACTTCTCTAGAACAGCCTGCTGCAAACCCCTTACTCTTATATTTTTTCTTAACCGATTTCAACTCTAAATCCTGTACACTCTTCGACGGCCTCATAATTGCAACCGCGCCAATTAGCCCTGTTAGTTCATCAACTGCATATAATACTTTTTCCATCTCATGCTCTGGTTTAATATCTACAGTTAGCTCATATCCATGGCTTGCTGTCGCATGAATGATTCTCTCATCTACACCATACTCACGCATAATCTCTTGCTCTTTGATACAGTGTTCCTCTGGGTACATCTCAAAATCTAAATCATGCAATAGACCAACTATTGCCCAAAAATCTGCTTCCTCTCCATAACCAAGCTCATTAGCAAAGTAGCGCATCGTATTCTCAACAATCTGCGCATGTTCTAAATGAAACTCGTCTTGATTGAACTTCGTAAGTAAATTCCATGCTTCTTCTCTTGTCATAATATTCTTCTCCTCATCTACTATAAAAATAACCGATTTGTTTCTTCGCCAAATTATAGTATAACCAATCAATTAGACATGTATCAGCCGATTTGATTATATGTACAATATATTTTTTCATGCAATGTATATTTTTAGTATATTATACCACATTCCATAGTTTGTCAATAGGATTAAGTCAGAATATAGAAACACCAGCAGGATAGGCTTACTACTACATAATCCTTCCTACTGGTGTTTTTATAAAATATACTATTTAATAACAAGCATTTCAAATATTAACTTTACTCTACTTCACTCTTAACTTTTTGAATAAACTCATGAATATCAAGGGAACCTAAGTCTCCAGCATCTCGACTACGAATAGATACTTGATTCTCATCTTTTTCTTTCTGACCAACTATTAGCATATAAGGAACTTTATCCATCTGTGCTTCTCTTATCTTATAACCAAGCTTCTCATTACGATCATCAAGCTCTACACGAATTCCTGCGCTTCTCAATTCTTCTAATACTTCCTTCGCGTAATCTTTGTATACATCAGATACTAGTAGAATCTTCGCTTGCACTGGTGCAAGCCATACCGGAAACTTACCTGCATAATGTTCGATAAGTATTCCTATGAATCTCTCAATAGAGCCAAATACAACACGGTGAATCATAATTGGTCTATGTTTCTCTCCATCAGCCCCAACATATTCTGCTTCGAAACGTTGTGGTAATTGGAAATCTAATTGAATTGTTCCACACTGCCATGTTCTTCCAATGGAATCTTCTAGATGGAAGTCGATCTTAGGTCCATAGAATGCACCATCACCTTCATTTACTACATATTCCATCTGCAAATCATCTAGAGCACTTTGTAATCCATGTGTAGCAACTTCCCAATCTTCATCACTTCCCATACTATTCTCAGGACGAGTTGATAATTCTACATGATATTTGAAACCGAACTTAGAATATACTTCATCAATCAGTCTTACAACACCCTTGATTTCATCAGTTATCTGTTCTCTTGTCATAAAGATATGGGCATCATCTTGAGTAAAGCATCGAACTCTCATTAAACCATGTAGTTGACCTGATTTTTCATGACGATGAACTAATCCCAGCTCTCCCATTCGAATTGGTAGTTCACGGTATGAATGTGGTTGCATCTTATATACTAACATACCACCTGGACAGTTCATTGGCTTAATTGCATAATCAGTATCATCAATTACTGTAGTGTACATATTCTCTCGATAATGATCCCAGTGACCAGAAGTTTCCCATAACTCACGGTTTAAAATCATTGGTGAGGATATCTCTACATAACCTTCTCTAGTATGAAGTTTACGCCAATAATCAATTAATAAATTCTTAAGCACCATTCCTTTTGGAAGGAAAAACGGAAATCCTGGTCCTTCATCTAATAGCGCAAACAAACCAAGTTCTTTACCTAGCTTTCTATGGTCACGTAACCTCGCTTCCTCTACTTGTTTTAGATAATCATTCAACTCACTCTGCTTTGGAAAGGAAGTTCCATAGATTCTAGTTAACATCTTATTCTTCTCATTTCCTCTCCAGTATGCACCTGCTACTGAAGTTAATTTGAAGGCTTTAATCAAGCAAGTATTCAATACATGTGGTCCTGCACATAAATCCACATATTCTCCTTGGCTATACATTGTTATCACTGCATCTTCTGGTAGTTCCTTAATTAATTCTATCTTGTATGATTCCTTAAGATTCTCCATTTGTTTCAAGGCTTCCTCACGACTTACTTCTAATCTTTGAAGAGGCAAGGATTCTTTCACAATCTTCTTCATCTCTTCTTCTACTGCTTGTAGATGTTCTGGCATAAATGGAAAAGAGAATTCAAAATCATAATAAAATCCATTCTCAATTGCTGGCCCTATGGCACATTTTGTATCTGGATAGAGTCGCTTAACTGCTTGAGCCAAAACATGTGCTGTTGTATGGCGAAATGCCTCTCTCCCCTCTACTTCTTCGAATTTACGTTCCTGAATAGAACCATCTTTGCTACTTACTTTCATTTTCATGCACTCCTTTCAAATGATTAAATTTTAGGCATTTGCCTAGATTAATTTATTAGGAATAACATAAGAAAACTCAACTGTACCTCAGAAGAATATAAAAAACACCCTCACAATTATGGCTATATACCACAATTGTAAGGGTGCAAGTATACTACTGCACGGTTCCACCTTAACTTTTCACTTCAGATTCATACAAATCCTATCCCTTAACGCAGGCATACGGTAATGCTTACTACTTTCAGCAATACAGCTCAGGAATGGTTTTCGTCTAACTTCCTTCATAAAGAACTCTCACCGAATGTCCTTCTCTCTGTATGTTTCCATTAGTCTACTCTTTCCGTCTTTGCTTTTCTTATGCTATTGACTTTATTATAATCCTATATTCACATATGTCAAGAAGTTATTTGTAACTTATCACAATACTTTTATTTTTTCTTGGATTTGCGCATACAATATGGCTCATACTTCGTCTCTCTCTCCTTATGATGCGCAATACATTCCTCACATTTTCCATGACGCTCACATTTTTTTCGCTTACACGGACAGTTGCTTTCTTCATCGGCAGATTGTCTAACCAATTCTGAATTTTGTTTCTCTTCTTCTATTACTTTATTACACGCTAGATTTTCTAACATGTTTATACCTCACTTAATATATTAACAATACTGCGGTTTACAGTTTGTAGAAATCTCAATATCCTACAACCTTAGCATACCTTGGACCACTATTTACTATTCTAACAAAACTATATTAATTTCAATTTCCTTAATTACCGATATCACCACTTGCGATTCTGCGACTAATCCATTTTCCACTTGAGCAATATCCTGTAGCATATTATAGATATCTAAACCTTCATCGCCATTTAATAGTTTCTATTCAATATGTATACTAAATCCCCCCATATAAATTCATTACTCATTCAACATTTCAAACACATTCACACTTTCCATATTGATTAATCTCTTTCCTTCAAAAGTAAACTTCATAATCCAAGGCATTAAACACCTAATCTTGTCAAAGTCCTCATATCCATATGTAGAATCATAATAATTAATAATAGTACTTAATGCTGTTCCGTGGCTTCCAATCACAATATTCTTATTCTCATATTGTTCAAGTACCTTTTTAAGTGCTGATATATTTCTCTTTTGAACTTCTGCTAAAGTTTCACCATCTGTATATTTATAATTAAAATCTGCCCACTGCCTCTTGCAGAATTCAGTAAAATCTTTTATCCACTCACTGTCTACTTTTCTTTCCCTAAAATCATCAATTCTCTCGATCTCTTTATTATAACGATTAACAAAATCCATGACTGTATCTACCGATCTTTTATATGGGCTTGATAAAACAACGTCTATGGATTTATCTGATAAATATTCTGTGACGAGTTTACGATCTTCTAGACCTTTCTCTGTCAGTTCACGTAACTCATCATTATGATTATCAAAATTGGGTTCAGCATGTCTCACAAAATATACTGTTGTCATAATTGAATCACTCCCATATGTAGTTATTTTCCTGTAATCTCCTTAATAACACTGGCTGTATAAGTGGATAAGTTAATTCTCGTGGTAAGTCATCAAAGAATCTCACTTCTTCAATTTCATAACCAGGCAACTCTTCGAAACGGTAAATCTCTGCATAGAAGAGCTTTCCAAAGGATTCTCCACCACTTTCATTTACCCTTGTCTTCCCTTCCACCGAATATACGCAGACAGGCTTGATATCATATTCGACTGCTCCCGTTTCTTCATACAATTCTCTCTTTGCTGCCATCTCGATTGATTCACCTAATTCCCGATGTCCCCCTGGTGCCTCATATGTACTTCTCTCTTTATGTCTACAATAAACCCATTTACCTTGGTATCTTGCAAACACCACTGCAAATTTGAGCAGTGTATCATCAACTTGATTATAAAATTTTACTTCCATAACTTGTCTACCTCTCTATTGTCACAATGCTATAATAGTTCTCTATGTGTACGACTAAAATACCAAATAAAAATTGTTTTTTTCATCCTCATATCCTCTTCCTAATAATATTTAAGCTTCTACAAATTTATCCCTATAAAAATCATCTTGCACATTCATCAATTTCTTAATTTCTTCCATTATAGTCTCATCATAGTCAACTATGGCTATCAACTCGCGCCCACAGCGAAATACTTTTCTTCCATCTGGATAGATGTATGTATACCCTTCTAGTTCTCCCTCACATCTACCACAACCATAACAGCCCGTATATTTCCCATCGAATTCTTCTATTACAAGTTTAATACCATTCTGAAAGATCTCAGAATAGTCTTCACTCGCGAAAAATCGAAGGCGTAAATCTGGGTTGTCTCTTTCTCCACAACCAAATCCATCATGTTTTGGTTCTTTTAAACCAAACTTCATTATGGTTGCTTTATATTTATTCTTTTTGAAATCAATCGTTAAATCTTGCGTTTTATTACGTAGTGGATTATATCCTAGGGACACGGCATACTCCGCTAACTCATTGAATAGTTTTCTAAAGCGTTCTGGAATTAATGCAATATATTCTTCAATTAATATTGCTTGCTTATCGTTCATACAGTTCTCCTTTAATCATTCTTAGAAGTTGATAACATATTGGTAATCTTCGCATAGAGATAAAAACTATCACTCCATATTATAAAGTATCTTCTTCTTTTCTAGATACATATTATAACCAAATCGCCTCACTTAACAAACTCTGTACTTTCACATCCTCCACACATACCATCTTCACTAACAGCCATGCTCTTTGTTCTTCTGTTAGCTCTTGTAGCCTCAATGCTTCATTCGAAGTACTTAATCTTTCCGTTATCTTATCAATGGCATCGATTTTGTTCATAGCAGAACTAATTGTATCTTCCCAAACCATTCTCTTACGAGTCAATGCCTTTATTAATTTCTCATTGGTAATTCCACTAACCATAATCTCTTTAATTTCATCTAGAGAAAAACCTAATGCTTTCAGTTCTACTAAGGCATTCAACTGTTGCACCTGTTCTACTGTATAATAACGATATCCCGTGTATGTGTCTACTTTCGCAGGTCTTATAATTCCTTTTTTTTCGTAGATTCGAATTGCTTTAACTGAAACATTAAAGAACGCAGCTACCTCACCAATCCTAAGTAACGTTTCTTCCTCGAGTTTTTCATCTACTCCTTTTTCATCTACCCTTTCTTCAGTTATCTTCTCTTCCTCCATATGTCTCCTCCATTCGTCTCAAACCAACTGCGTTCATACGAATCTCCGTCATTGAATTTATGAATAACATTGTCCCCATGAGAATTGCTCCACGATATTGTAGTGCTGCTGTTAATGCTCCAAACGTTAGCAAACTCCTACGAATCATAATTAAACCTAATAGTAAAATCACAATATAGCCGCTCATACCAAACAAAGGGATAACTAAGCTGTTTATTGCCTTCCTACCATGTATACGCATATTAGCTCGAACCATCTCTAAGCTACTCTGTTCATACGCCTCCATTACAAAATCTTTGGCATCATATAAACTTACTATATCTGCGCAAGTAATAAGGGTTGAAAAACAGGTAAGATTCCTCTCTGTGTATTCTTGTGATTGTTCCATTAATGTAGTAACCTTTGTATATACTAACTTTCTGTTTACAACTACATGGGAAATTACGAACAATAAAGTTACTACCATGAGTGTAGAATTAATACGTAACAAGAGTAACGAGGATACCGATATATTAACTACAGATACAACCGCATGTGGTATATTAAATGGTGCATTCAACAGATTAATGGTCATCTGCGCATCTGAATTCAACCGAGTCATCCACTCACCCGAGGTTTTCTCATCAAACTTCTTGAATGGCATATGCACAATTGAGAAAAATACCATCTTGCGCAGTTTTCCTGTAAAGTTAGTCACAAATCTTGCATACAGACACCATATACTTCCATTATAGAGAAATAACAGTAAACTTGCAATTGCAAAATACATGCAACCATACCTTAATTCAACTTCAGAGCCTTGACTAATCGCTTCAAAGCTATGTTGAAGAAAACAGGCATTCGCGGTAGTTAATGCTGCATCAAATGGGCAACGTAGAAGCAACAATCTAATGTAGTTAGGAAATTTTCCTACTCGTTTAAATACTCGACTTAGACTTTGTATCATATAACTTCCCTCCACGTAATTCATAGACACAATCACAATCCCACAGGGTTTCAACTCTGTGTGTCACATGTACAACCGTCTTTCCCTTCGTCAAGTTTTCTAGGGCAAGCATTACTGCTTTCGCTGTCTCATCATCTAATGCCGATGTCAGTTCGTCTAACAAGATAATGGGTGCATCTTTTGCAATCGCTCTGGCTATGGCAATTCTTTGTGCTTGCCCTCCCGATACTTTGCCCCCTCTCTCCCCTACATAGCTATCAATCCCTTCAGGTAGAGAATCAATCCATGACTCTAATTGCGCTGCTTCTATAGCTTTTCTTATTCCCTCCTCACTCATGGAATGTCCACAAGTGATATTATCCCGTATAGACATTGGGAAAAGACTCGTATTCTGCATAACCACCGCAACTTGCTTTCGAATAGAATCTAGACCCTGACATCCTGAAACGATACATGTCCCCTCTGTTATCTCATATAACCCGGCGATTATCTTCAATAAAGTGCTTTTCCCACCACCGCTACTACCAAGAATACCAACATGTTCCTGTTTCCTAACTGATAGATTAATTTCATCCAATATCTTTTTTTCTCCATATGTAAATGTAACCTTATTCAACAAGATTTCCATTCTATATCCCTTCTTCCTCATTCAATATTCGATTAAGATTTCCTATAAACCTACGCAATTTCGCAATATGTCCAGGCATGTTCATCATGACCCCTGATACATTTCCGGATAAATTAATAAAGATATATACAAGACCAATAGACATATCGCCACGTATAACAAGTGTTCCTCCTACTAAAAGAAGTAGTATCAAAGGAATGCAAGATAAAACTGCTGATAAAGACATCAATCTAGCCTTGGTCATCTCCTCACGAATGGTAATATGCTGCCATTCTTCAACTTTATTATAATATCTATTCTGTAATAGATCGCATGCATCGTAAATTCGGATAACTGGGAAAAGAGTGAGGAGGGTGTCTGTGAAGCCATTCAACTCTTGTTGCTTTCTTTGTCCTTGTTTGGTCAAGCTCTCAATAATCTCACTAGAAAAGACCACATAGACAAGGATTAATAGCACTGGAAGATTGCTAAGAATTGCGAGTTTACCATCTAATGTTAACAACCAGATAAAGGTAAATATGAAACGGATTCCGTCATTAATTAACAAGAATAAGTTTCCGGTTAGATACTGTGACACTTCGGTTACTTCATTCTGCAACTGTGATAACTGCTCACCTACATTTAATTGTTCCATTTCATAATATTTCTTTGTAAATAACCGTTGTGCAAGATGCATTCTAAGGCCATGTGTTAGATACTCACTCGCATACCCAGACAGGTACGTAAATCCCCCCTGACTAAGTGCACTTGCAATCATAAGAATAAGTACCAGCACAATCTGCGTACTGGTTATGGATATACCTACTTGAACTTGATTAATCATCTGACTTAATTCATAATTCCAATATAACGTTATAATAATGGATAGGATACTGATTAGCATTGTGAAGATTATATGCGATTTTCTTTTTTTGCATAGATATAATAGACTGGACATAGTTGCTACCTCTTTTATAGGATTACTTTTATATAAATACATATCTATAACTCAAACATTGTACTTGAAGATTTCGAGGAGTATTTAACTGCTATATTCAAAGTTTGAGTTTATAATTTATATTTTAAACTATGTCCTTGGGGCAGAGTCAAGTAGACGAATAAATATAAAAAGAGAACCTTCCCTATACTTTTTAGTACGGGAAGGTTCTCTTTTTATCCTACCATATATCCTAACAACAATTGATACATATTATTCAATCCATCAATATGCGTTCTTTCATAACCATGACTTCCAATTGTACCTGGCCCAACTGCTGCATGTCTCACATTGTTACCAGCAGTAATTGCGAAATCAGAATCTGTTCCATATCTAGGAGTGAATACTTCAACTTCATAAGCGGCTCCAACTTTCTCTGCTGCCTCCACAAGTTCCGTTAACATCTCGTAATGATATGGAAATTTGGAATCTTTCGCGAATAAGCTTACTTTCTTCTCGCTTGATACTTGCGTTGGTGATACCGGTGCAATATCAAGTGATATGATGTCTCTGGTTCCTTCTGGTAACCATGCTCCACCATGTCCTATTTCTTCAAACATTGTAAAGAATGCCTTCACATTTCTCTTACAAGTTAATGAATTGTCCTTAATATGTTTCATAACTCCAAGTAAAACAGCGATACATGCCTTATCATCTAAAAACCGGCTGGTGATATACCCATTGTTCATGTGAAAACTTGGATCTAATGCAATTATATCTCCTACGCGGATGCCAAGGTCTAATACATCTTGTCTACATTCTACATCTTCATCTAATACAAATTCCACATTCGTCGCATAACTTAATGGTGCTGTATTATCAGAATCTGGTCTTACATGGGTACAAGAATGAACTCTTCTTACGCAACCAGTGTACACATCACCTTTTCTTGTGTGTAAGCGACAGTATACTCCGGTAGCATCTTCCTCACGAAGTCCACCCACATTCGTAACAACTAGTGCTCCATTGTCCTTAATATAACGTACCATTAAACCGATATCGTCCCCATGTGCCATAATCACGAGAGAATCTCCCTCTCCACCAAGATCTGCAATTACGCCACCCTTATGAACTTCTTCACAAGGAAATTCTAATTCTTTCATCTCATTCACTAGATAATCTTGTATCTCACGGAAATATCCTGTTGTACTATCAATAGCTAATAATTCTTTCAGTTTATTAATCACGTAAGTTTCATCAAATTGGTACATCGTATATCCTCCATCATTCGTATAAAATGTATATTCTATATATAATCTAGTTTTAACTAACCTTGAAGTCCGTTAGCTTGACGCTCCATGTTTTCAACGACAACATCATAAATATCACCTAATGAAGCACAATACTCTAATAATACCCATGGTGTATTGGTATGAAAATGAATCTTAATTGTCTCTTCATCACCTACTGCAAGTAGGCAATCACCTTCAATATTATTTGTTATATAATCATTAATTGCATCTTCAGAAAGATTTTGTCCATCAATCAAAAGTTGTGTGTCGAATCTATATTCAATCATGTTTTTTCCTCCTTTTAATGTATATTATATAGTCAATTGCGAAACTCTTTGTAATGGCGATAAACATATCAATGTGTCTTCGTCATGGAGAAGAGTTTTTCAATTATCTAATATATTAATACACATTATAGCAGTTGTTACACGCTCTCGCAAGTGTTCCTAACTAACCCGGTTAAGGGTAAGTCAGTCTTTTTATTAACTTGTACCCTAATTAAATTATCAGTACTATACTATCTCATCTTGATTAGGCTCAAATATTTTGTCGTATGATTATTCAATTACTTCTGTAACAGACTCCTCTACATCGATCGATGTAGCTTTTGCATTTATAGTTTCTATTTCGCTCTCTTTATTCGGATTCAATTGAATGAACACCTCAATAGAGATCACAATAACTGTGATTATTAGAAATGCCACGATCGCTTTTACAACATTATTCTTTTCTTTATTTGCAGCCTTATATTCTAGACCTGAATTCTCCATCTGATTTGCTGAGAATAACAAAACAGTTTCCTCATCCTCATCATTTATATTTTTTTCTACAGGAATGGATTCCTCTGCCTTAATATCAATGTTTTCCTTTTCTACAGACGAGAACCTATTCAAGCAAGTTAATGCCTCCATACGGATTACTATGTAATAACCAATCCCATCTTCTTTTCGAATAATCATATGGTCATCGAAACTTACTATATTGGTCTTTCCCTTCAGCCCCTCCATAATCTGATTATCTTTATAAATAACTTCTGCAATTTCACGATAATATTGGCTTGCCGTATCTGGATCTGTGCTTTCATATAAGATTTCTTTGGCTTCCTCTTCTGATTTTGGTAAAGAAATTATCTTTAATGTACTATAATATTTCTGACCAAACTCTTCTTTATATATCTTGTATACATATCCAAAGTTAGCTTCACCAATCAAACTATCAATATACCAAGATCCCCAAAATGGTTCAAATATACGTGGGTCAAAATTATTCATACAAATACACCCCTTAATTGATTCTAATTTTATTTTCACTACATTGCTGTTAAATTGCTGCTCTCAATTATTGTATTATACTATATGTTTTTTACAATTTAAACCAGTTTTATGATATATTATATGCTTGTACTGTATTTTAATTCTTTAATCTTATTACACAAAGACTTTTCCTCTTTATCTTTGTTATATACTTAGTTATAATGTAATTATTATATTAATGAGGTGATTGTATGCTTTACTTAGATTCTTTTTCCTTCCCTGATGATGGCATTGAATTCGACTTTATCCTTTCTATAAAAAGAAACTGCTACAATAGCTTTTATCCATTCAAGATCCTTTCTAAGAGGGAGCTTACTATACTGAATTTTGAGCCAATTACCATTCTATATGGCGGTAATGGTTCAGGGAAAACAACCGCTTTAAACGTCATATCAGAAAAGCTCAATCTAATGCGAGATTCTAGATTTAATCAATCTAATTTCTTTCCTGATTATGTGAACCTTTGTGACTATTCACTTATACGCGAAATTCCTAGTCATAGTAGAACAATTACGAGTGATGATGTATTCGACTATATGTTAAATGTACGAATGATGAATGAAGGGATTGATACCAAACGAGAAAATTTGTTTGAAGATTATCTAGATGCGAAATATTCTTCTTTCAAGTTCACCTCTATGAATGACTATGAACAATTAAAAAAGGTCAATCAAGCTAGAAGTAAAACACAATCAAAGTTTGTAAGTAATAACCTGATGGAGAACATTCGCGAACATTCCAATGGCGAGAACGCCTTTCAATATTTTATGGATAAAATCGAAGAAAATGGGCTCTATCTATTAGACGAGCCCGAAAACAGCCTATCACCAGAACGCCAACTGGAATTAGTAAGATTCATTGAAGATTCCGTTCGTTTCTTTGGCTGTCAATTTATCATCTCCACGCACTCACCATTCTTATTGGCAATGAGAGATGTTAAGATATATGATCTTGATGAAGTGCCAGTAAAGCCAAAACCATGGACTTCTTTAAAGAATGTCCAGATTTATCATGATTTTTTTGAAGCACACCGTAAGGAGTTTGAGTAAAATATATTATCTCCTACGCTTTATTTAACTGCCTTTATTCGTAATCTAACATAGTCAGCATACCAATTTCCTTCTTTGTATAACACTGGTCTTAGTTCATCAACAACACATTGTATAATATGTTCTTGTGTCACTTTTTCTAAGCCCTGAAAAGGTAATTTACTAAACATACGAATCCAATTCGCAAGTCCATCTTCTCCAACTTGCTTTGTAGGACGATCGAATAAGGTTGCGTACTTTACTTGTAATCCGTGTGCCTCTAATCGAGAAGTATATTCACCAATCGTAGGGAAATAGAAATTTCGTACGTATTGTAATCCTCGTCTATGAAATTCTTTCTCAAGTGCGGCATGAATTAATTCCGTGTTTCCATACCCACCAAATTCACATACGAGTTGTCCGCCTTCTTTTAGATGTTCCACTATATTCCTAATCAAATCATCTTGATTATCAATCCAGTGGAATACGGCATTAGAAAAGATAGCATCAACCTTCCTATCAATTGTAAAGTTTGTGGCATCAGCGCATATAAACTTTATCTGCGGATAACTCTTTCTAGCCAATACAAGCATTTCCTCAGATTCATCTATCCCTATTACTTCCATGCCTTTATCCGATAACTGCTTTGTTAAATGCCCATTCCCACAGCCTAGATCTACAACCGTCATACCAGGCTTACTCTCAAGAAGGTCCATTACCTCCTGTCCATATTCATAAACAAAACTAAAATTACTAGTATAGCTTTTTGAATCCCACTTAATATTAGCCATAATAACTACCCTCCAACTTCCAAAGTCTTGATACTTTGTGTGTATTTAACCTGAGTATATCACTTGCTTTGATATAAGTGAAATTCATATAAATTATACATTCTATATCTAGTAGTTATATATATTTATATATTAATCTAATTGCCTATTCGTTATAATTATAATGCCGTTGTAAATCATCTCTATGTATCACATAGTATCGAAGCATATCATCTTCATGAGTGTAAACAAAACCCTGTTTTTCTAACACATGTTGACTTCTCTTATTGCGAAGCACGGTATCTGCATATACAGTGCTTAAGCCTAATTCGTTAAATGCATAATTAAGTATCTGTTCTTCTGCCTGCGAACCATAACCATATCCCTTTACCGTATTATTGGATAGTGCGATACTTAAAGTACCACTGCTTTTCTCAAAGTCAATGTATTTTAGTTGAATCTCACCAATCGTTTTCTCCCCTAGGCAAATAGCCAAATATCTCCTAGTTGGATCAAGAACCTTTGTTTCATAGTAATGATCAACCTTATCTTCATGATAGGTGTATGTTGTTATGTCTTCATCTTTCGAAAAGATCATTGCGTCAGGCACATAATCCTTAAAGAATTCATGCACCCTCTCTTTTGTATAGGGTAATAAACATATCTTATGCCTTTGTGCAACTACACGGAAGTAATGCCAATCTTCTTTATCTGCCATATCCAGTCTCCATGAATCCTCTACAATTTATAAAAAGAGCTAATGTTATCGTATGTATATTGATTTCTTGTATCTCGATTAAGGAATTGCATCTTGCCTGTATTATGTTTTGGCACTGCTCCTACTGTTCCTAAATCAAATGCATCTTGAAGCTCTTTCTTTAATATATTGGCACATTCTGGACAGTATTTGCCATAGCGAATATCTGTACCACAACGTTTACATTCTATGTACGTATCGGAATCTTCTGGTATTTCTAATCGCCCATTTCTTAAAAAGCTATGGATTTTTCCTATTGGTACTCCTGTTGCTCTTGCGATTTCCATTGCTGTTGCATTACCATTTTCATCAAGAAACGTTCTTACTTTTCCATAATCGGTAGGTTCTTGGTGTCCACATTTGGGACACTCATAAGTCTGACTATCCTCTTCATGACACTCCGCATTACACTTTGGACATTTAATTAGCATTGAAAATCGGGAATTATTATTTCCTGTTCCCCCCATCATACTGTCGCCTCTTTTCTCTAATATTGTTCATAATTAGTATATATTTCCTTATATAGGTATATAGATTATACCGTTTCTTTCAACTTTTTTCAACACATATCGACGAAATATCTCAAGAGCTGGAATATACTTTTACTCAGGCGTCGTTCTCATAATGTAAATGTCCCCATTGGCATAATTCCTCTAAGACAGGCATTAAGGATAAACCTAATTCTGATAAACTGTATTCCACCTTCGGTGGCACCTGAGGATACTCATTCCTTATAATAATTCCATCTCTTTCCAGTTCTTTCAATTGATTTGATAACATCTTATGAGTAATTCCTTCTAAGGCTCTTTTCAATTCGCTATATCGCAAAACATCTTTGTGCCACAACCAAAATAGTATATGCATCTTCCATTTTCCTTCTATCAAAGACATAGCATATGCAAATGGTCTTATATCAACATCTTCATTTTCTTTCTTCATTTACGCTCTCCTTTAAGATAGTATCTCACTTCAAAGTGCATACTATTCAATTGAATATATTTAGAATATAATTCAATTCGTCAGATGTCAAATAAATTATCCATCTTACAAGGAGGCAAGTATAATGAAAGTTTTATTAATTAATGGAAGTCCAAATGAACATGGTTGTACTTACACAGCTCCACTCGAAATTGAAAAAACACTACTCAAGCACAATATAGGCACTGAATAAGAGTTCCAGACCTTATATCATATAAAACAACAGTGGAATATGTCAAAACACGGCATATTCCACTGTTGTTTTATATGATACTAACTTGAAACTTGTAATTATAAGCGTTGTAACAATTATACATATTTATAGATATCTTTCACCCTTAATATATACTGCCTTTATATTGAGATACTTATCTAAAATCAGAATATTAGCTAACTTATCTGGTTCTAAACTTCCCATCGTATCAAACACATCAATTGATTTGGCAGCATTCTGCGTTGCACATAGTACAGCGTCTTCTAATGGGATACCCATGTCTTTTACGGCAGTCTGCATACATTTTAAAAGGTTTGTAACGGAACCTGCTAACGTACCATCTTCAAGCTCTGCTCGGTTTCCACGTACGATAACCTTTTGTCCGCCTAACTCATACTCTCCGTCAGGCATTCCAGTTGCTTCCATACTGTCACTAATTAATACAATTCGCTCTTTTCCGAATAATTTAAACGTACTTTTCACCGCACTAGGGTGAATATGTACTCCATCACAAATCAATTCCACATAACAGCCTTCATATTCTGCTGCCGCACCTACCACACCAGGTTCTCTATGAGTAAAGCCAGTCATGGCATTATATAGATGGGTAACATGACTTGCTCCCTGTTCAAATGCTTTCATAGCGATGTCATATCCTGCTGTCGTATGTGCAATGGAGATATTGGTGCTTTTTTTCGCTTCCTGAATAAACTCCATGGCTCCATCGATTTCAGGGGCAATATCTACAAGCTTAATCATATTTCCAGAGAGTTCTTGTAATTTATTAAATTCTTCCACACTGGCTGCTCTTATATACTGTCCGTTCTGAGCACCTTTTTTCTTATAAGAGATATATGGACCTTCCATGTTAACACCGCAAAGAATAGCTCCTTTTTCATTGGGATATTCTCTTACCGTTTGGAAGATCGACTCTAATTTCTCTCTTGAGAACGTCATCGTAGCTGGACAAATAGCGGTTACTCCCTGGGAAGCCTGATATTCAGCAATGGTTTCAAATACTTCATTCGTACCATCGCAAAAATCAACTTTCTTACACCCATGAAAATGAATATCAATTAATCCAGGTATTACATAGCAATCGGATACATCAACTACTTGATCAGCTTCTTTTTCGACAAACTCTTGTACAGATGCAATTTTACTCCCAATTACATATAAATCTTTTTGTTCAAATGTTCCTTCTGGTGTAAATACTTTTCCATTTTTGAATTTCATATCCCATCCTCCTTTTTAAGTTTTTGTTACGATTCAGTCTTACGACTTTTTTGTAACATTGTTGTAAGTTATATAATCTCTTGCTTGCAAAACCAGAGCTCAGCTATATACTAATCTTTGAGAATGCTGCCTCATCTCCAATGACAGTTACATCATTATGCATCTGCAAAATAGAACCCGGTACTTTCGGTGTAACAGGACCAAAGAATACTTCTTTTACAATATCCGCCTTGTCTACCCCAGAAACAATTACGACTATTTTCCTCGCTTGCATAATGTTTTTAATTCCCATTGTGAACGCATATCTAGGTACCTGGGATACTTCTTCAAAAAGTCTGGAGTTTGCCAATATTGTATTCTCACTCAACTTGACAATATGCGTTTCTTTTTCAAACGCATCATCTGGTTCATTAAATCCGATGTGTCCATTGTGTCCTAATCCTAATAGCTGTAGATCAATTCCTTTTGATTTAATTATCTCATTATATCTAGCGCATTCTCGATCATCATCTTCGGCTAATCCATCTGGTACAAAAGTTTTACTTTTCTCAATATTAACATGGTTAAAAAGATTCGTATTCATAAAATAACGATAGCTTTGCTCATGTTCACCAGACAATCCTTTGTATTCATCTAGATTAATGGTACTAACCTCGGAAAAATCTAAGTCACCCTTCTTATACCAATCAATTAACTGATTGTATGCTCCAATAGGAGAGGAGCCCGTTGCTAATCCAAGCACACAATTTGGCTTCATTATAATCTGTGCAGAGATAATATTCGCTGCTTTTCTACTAGCATCTTTATAATCTTTCCCTTTAAGAAACCTCATGACTTTCCTCCTTTGAATCCTTTTCATTCTGTTGAATAAAATAATAAATCGCACCAACTAATCCCGCGTGATTGCCTAAAGCGGCACGTTCTACAATCAAAGACTTCTTGAAATTACTCATAACTCGATTACTTAGTTTGCTACGCACTTTGTCTATGAATAACTCCTGTTGAACACTTACGCCTCCACCAATTACGATACAATCTGGATTAAATATATGTACAAGACTTACTAGTCCATCTACTACATATTCAATCCACTCATCAAGTACCTTAAGAATCCTAGGTTCGCCTCTTTTGCATAGATCGAAAATTAATTTACCATTAATATCTTCCTTCGTAAACTCCGAATCATAAATAAGAGGTAGTACCTCTTGTACCATGTTTATTAATGCTGTCATAGAAGCATATCGTTCATAGCAGCCACGATTACCACATGCACAATTAACTCCTTTATAGTCAATTGAGAAATGGCCGATTTCACCAGCAAACCCTTGATTTCCAAGTAATATTTGATCGTTCACAATAATGCCACCACCAACACCTGTACCAATAGTAATCGCGATTACATTCTTGTGCCCTCTTGCATTGCCCAACCACTTTTCACCAAGTGCAGCACAATTTCCATCATTGACCACTTCTACAGGCAAATGAAATTGATTCGACAACTCTTCCTTTATCTTTGCACCTTTCCAGTTTTTTATACTGTTTCCAACACCATCTACAATGCCAAGAATAGAATCGATTTGACCAGTTGCTGACACTCCGATTCCTTTTAATTCTACAGCTTCTACACCTATAGAATCAAGAAATTCTTGACTAGTTTTTACAATAGTATCTAAAATAGGTGTTTCATATTGATCAAAATTAACCGAATACTCTGCAGCAGAAAGGATTTCTCCTTGTTCCGTTACAATTCCATACTTCACTGCGGTTCCGCCGATATCGATTCCCAAATAACGCATATTTCACCTCCACTTACTACTTGCGCTTACTTAATGGCATTCATAAATCTTGTAGCAATTTCAAATGGACGTGTAATCGCTCCTCCTACAACAACCGCATAAGCACCGGTTTCAAGCATCGCTTTTGCTAGTTCTGGAGTATGAACCCTTCCCTCTGCAATTACTGGAATATCCACGGTTTCAACTAACTTCTTAACTAGTTCAAAGTCAGGGCCTTCCAGTTGTGAAGAGTAAGATGTATATCCGCTCATTGTTGTGCTCACCAAATCCACTCCACATTTCCATGCGTTCACACCTTCCTCATAGGTGGAGATATCAGCCATCAACACTATATCTGGATACAATTCTTTAATCTTAACTATAAACTCATTAATGGTTGCTCCATCTCCTCTTCTTCTCATAGTACAATCAAGTGCAATTACATCCACCTCTGCTTCTACTAATTCAGCTACCTCCTTTAATGTTGGAGTGATATAGGATTCATATCCTTCATATTGTTTCTTGATTAAGCCGATTACTGGGAGTTTTGTTTCCTCCTTAATTGCGATTACGTCCCGTACACTATTCGTTCGTATACAGGTAGCGCCTGCCTGTTTCGCTGCCCTAGCCATAAGATACATAATTGATTTTTCTTCTACATATAATGGCTCTCCTGGTAGTGCCTGACAGGAGACAATGATAGAGTGTTTCATAGCGTTTAGAATCTCTTCTTTTGAAAATCTCATTTATGTTCTCTCCTTTTCTTACCTATAATTGAGTAACTCAAACTTCGCACATATTAAACTTCATTAGCGGGTTTTTCGCCTAATATCGCAGTTACCTACTAAAAAGAACCTCCATGTGCGAAGTTTCACAATTACCTACAAACTTTTAATTACATTTCTTATCATCTGGGCACAGTTATTAATTTGATCCCTGTCTCCTTCTTCAATCTGCGCTAGTGGCGCACGAACACCGCCTAATTCTAAGCCTTCATTAATTTTAAGAATTTCTTTCATAACTGCATATAGATTCCCTTTGCATTCACACATAGCATAGATAATACGATCCGCTTCATATTGAACTTTTGCTGCTTCTTCGATCTTACCTTCTTCAACTAATCTTCTAATAGCAAGATAAACTTCTGGCATTACCGCATACGTTCCACCAATTCCACCAGTCGCTCCCATAGCAAGACCACTAACGAGCTGTTCATCTGGGCCGTTGAAAACTACACAGTCTTCTCCACCAGCATCTTTAAACATCTGGATATCTTGAACAGGCATAGAAGAGTTCTTCACGCCTTTCACACGTGGATTTTTTAACATTTCTTTAAACAAAGATATGGTAAGTGTTACACCTGCAAGCTGTGGGATATTATATATAATGAAATCGGTATTTGGTGCTGCTGCTGATATATCATTCCAATACTTTGCAATTGCATGTTCTGGCAAATGAAAATAAATTGGAGGAATTGCTGCAATGGCATCTACGCCTAAGCTTTCTGCATGTGCTGCTAATTCACAACTATCTTTTGTATTATTACAAGCCACATGAGCAATAACTGTCATCTTCCCTTTTAGTACTTCCATTACATGTTCTAATATAAGTTTTCTCTCTTCTACACTTTGATAGATGCATTCCCCAGAAGAACCATTTACATAGACTCCTTGAACACCTTTATCTAACAAATGTTTTGCAAGTTTTTTTACTCCTTCTGCACTAACATTACCATTTTCATCATAACACGCATAGAATGCTGGGATAATTCCTTGATATTTTTTCATATTATTCACCTTGCCCTTTCAAAAGCCTGGCGACTTTGTGCAAGTCAACTTGTTGACTTTGGGCACCAAATCGCCGTGTGAAAGATTTATCCTTCACACTAGTTACCTCAAATTATTTTATTTTTACTTTTACTACAACTTTTTCGACTTGTTTTTGTACTTCATCTTTCACTTTAACCATGTGAGCATCACTAGGATAAAGAATTAGCACTTTGTTTTGCTTCATGTTGCAAACTGCTTCTCTTTTTCCTTGATACTCTATAAAATCATTCTCTAACTCTCTTTTAACTTCTGTCATATTGCGAATATCAGAGACTAGTATATTCTCACTGCCCTCTAATACTAGATGTATGTCAATATAATTCATATGAGCTTCATAGAAAGAGTCTTGTTCCTCAACCGTCTGATAACTCATTCGATTTACATATATTTCTTCTCCATCCACTTCATTCTTACCTAAGGAAAGCTCCAAAAGATCTTTTGCTGCAATGTACTCTAATGCCTTATCAAGATTCTTATGTATCCCTAGATATGTCTTCACGTCACTAAGTTCTGTATAAATCAAGTCGTCACCTTCTTACTTTTCTTCGAATTCTGTAATAACACAATTGTCTTGTAACTTTATCTCTATTCTTTTTGCATATTGAGAATCTATACTAGGATAATCTGCTCTGTAATGAGAACCTCTACTTTCTTTTCTCAGTCTTTCTGCCTGCAAAATTCCTGTTGCTAACTGTAACTGTGCCCAAAGCTTTCTTGAATCCACATAGGCTTTAACATCGGTTGTAGATTCAACAATCATATTATCTTTCCACGTTATTATTGTCTCTAGTGCCTGGTGTAAACCTTTCTCACTTCGTATTACCATGGAACCTTCCATCATAGATCGTTGTAAATCAGTTTTGATCTGCTCCCTGTTAGCTATCTCCCATAAGGAAAGTTCTTTTTCCCTATGTTTATTCCTTATTCCCGTGTGCTTCAAACACGCTTTCGCATATTCAGCCGCTGCCTTTCCTGCCCTTCTCCCAAACACAAAGCCATTGGCAGAGGACAAGCCTCCAATACGGTCGGCACCATGCATTCCTCCTGTAACTTCGCCACAAGCAAATAATCCTTGCAGATCTGTCGCTCCCTCTTCGTTGATTTTTATACCACCATTTGCTGCATGAGCAAACATAGAAATTCTTATATCACTGTCAGGAGTTAGATTTCTCTTCTTTTTTAACCAATCAAAGTACGTACGAATAAACTCAGGCATATCTTCTAGTAATTCCTTATTATATCTTACTTGTAAACCTTCTTTGTCATGGCTAGCTATCAAAAAGTCAATTTCCCTAGATGGCATTCTTGAAGTAAATGGTCCATAGGTAGCACGCTGTTCTAATATCTTCTTATCGCATTGAATTACTGTTTGATCTGTCTCAGAACCTTGTTGCAGTGTTGCATACCGAAATGTCTTCTCATTAAAGATAATAGGTACTTCACTTGCCTTGCCTTCTTTATTCACTAACGCAGGCATCATCTGCATAAATTCCATATTAACCAACGTACAACCGTGTTCTAGTGCAATGTATTGTCCGGTACCTGTGATATCTGAAGTGGTTAACTTTTTCTCGAATAATCCACCATATCCACCGGTAGCCAATATTACTGCTTTCGTCTCTATAAATCTTAGTTCATGATGCCTTTCGCATACGAGTGCACCTGCAATACGGCGATTTTCCTCTATCACATCCACCAGTTCGCAATATGGCAAAAGAGTAACCTCAAATTCCTGTAGCAATTCTTTAAATCGTTCTCTAGCCTTATCTGCCACTACTCCATGCCAACTTCTCGTTTTATGATCAAAACAAGGAATAAATTCCTTTTGATTCTTCTCTTTTGCATCTTTTAGCTGCAATCCCATTTCCTGTAGATATACAATCGTAGGACGCATCTCTTTTACAAAGCTTCGTACCATAGCCTCATCTGCCATACCACAACCAACCGTTTGAATCGTTTGAATTAAGTCTTCTTCGTCCTCTTCATCTTCTGGGGTGATTAATCCTAACCCCCAGGTTCCAGGGTAGAAGCTTGAACCAGAGAATATATGAGAACCACTCATCAAAACTACCTTTTGTTTTTCTCTTGCTGCCTCTATAGCTGCCATAATTCCTGCAATTCCTGCTCCCACCACAAGGACATCACAGGTCATTGCTAATTCTTTATTATCCATCGAATCAATCCTTTTCCTTATCATATTTATGACAAGCTACTATATGTCCATTTTCCCCATGTAGATGCATTGCTGGATCTTCTTCTTTACATCGATCGGTACACAATGGACATCGATTGTGAAATGCACAACCAGATGGTTTATTAATTGGACTTGGAACTTCACCGTCTAATATCTGACGTTTCTTCTTAGTATGAATATCTGGAACTGGAATTGCCGATAACAGTGCTTTCGTATATGGGTGCAAAGGTTCTTCATAAAGTGTTTTAGAATCTGCAATTTCAACTATTTTTCCAAGGTACATAACTACAATTCGATCCGCCATATATTGAACTACAGACAAATCATGAGCTATAAACATATAGGTAAGATTCAGTTCCTTTTGAATGTCTTTCATCAGATTTAATACCTGTGCCTGAATAGATACATCAAGGGCAGAAACTGGTTCATCGCATATAAGCACTTCTGGCATTACCTCTAATGCTCTCGCAATACAAAGACGTTGTCTTTGACCACCGGAAAATTCATGAGGATATCTTTGCAAGTAATCTGGTTGGATATTAACCATTTTTAATACCCGTTCCATAATCTTTTCCCGTTCTTCCTTTGATTTAATTCCATGTACAATCAATGGCTCTTCGAAAGAGGTGTAGATTTTCTTCTGAGGGTTTAATGCAGAATATGGATCTTGAAACACCATTTGCACTTTTTTACGAAAATCAAACATTTCTGCTTTACTGAATTTTGTAATATCTTTAAACTCTCCGTTATAGTTAAATTCCACCTGACCATCAACTGGTTTCTCTAACATCATAACCGTTTTACCAAACGTTGATTTTCCGCAACCTGACTCTCCTACAATACCAAGAGTCTCTCCTTTATATACTTCTAGACTAACTCCATCAACTGCCTTAACATTACCTACTACCTTCTTTAAAGCACCTTTCTTAATAGGAAACCAGGTCTTCAAATTGTTTACTTTGAATATTACTTCTCTATTTTTCTCAGTCATCTTAATCCACCTCCGGGAAGTTACTATATTGTAAGCAACGAACACGATGGCCTTTTGATATTTCAAATGCAGGAATTTTGCCGACACGACATTTCTCACTGCAATCAGGACAACGATTTGCGAATTCACATCCTTCTTTCAAATCCGCTGGATTTGGGGTTATTCCAGGAATCGTCTCTAGCTGTTGATCATCTGCAAGGCCTAATACTGGCACGCTTCGAAGTAATGCTTTCGTATAAGGATGGGCAGTCCTATCAAATAAATCTTCTAAAGAACCAAACTCAACTACACGCCCCATATACATAACGCAGATTTCATCTGCCATCTCTGCTACTAATCCCATGTTATGTGTAATTAGAATGATTGACTTTCCATCATTAACCTGCAATCCTTTAAGTAATTCCATAATCTGCGCTTGTATGGTAACATCAAGAGCAGTAGTTGGCTCATCACAGATTATTAATTCTGGATTGCAAATCATTGCGATCGCAATTACAACACGCTGCTTCATACCACCAGAAAACTGATGCGGATAACAATCAATACGACTTTCTGGATCAGGAATTCCTAACTTACGAAACAATTCAAGTACCTTTTGTCTCGCTTCTTTTTTTGATAATTTTGTATGTTGCAATAATCCTTCAGCTACCTGATCTCCTACTTTATATACCGGATTCAGACTAGACATTGGATCTTGAAAAATCATAGAAAGTTCTGGTCCTCTCAATGCTCTCATCTCCGGTCCATTCGCTTTCTTTATAGAGCCAATCTGATATTCTACTACTTTCCCCTCTTGCAATGCATTATACTGAATCTTATCTGAAGTGATCTGCGCGTTGTTGCCTAGGAACCTCATAATAGAATTCATAGTAACACTCTTGCCGCATCCGGATTCACCTACCACTGCAAGGGTTGTTCCCCTTTTCAACTGAAAAGAGACTGATTTTACAATATCAACTTTCTTTTGATCTGAGATGAAACTGGTATTTAGATTTTTAACATCTAAGATTATGTCTTTATTCTCCATCCCTTTGCCTCCTTATTGTTGTTTTGCATCAAGTACATCACGTAAACCATCACCTAGGAAATTGATTGCTAATACGAATAATGTAATAGCAAGACCTGGGAACACCCAAATCCACCACTGATTTGTCACTACTGAAACTGATTTTGCTGCATTTAAGATATTTCCCCAAGTCGGCGTACTATCTGCAACTCCTAATCCAATAAAGGAAAGCGCTGCTTCTTGTAAAATAAAGAAGGCAACATTAGTTGTAGTAGACACAATGATCGGACTCATTACATTCGGTAGAATTTGTCCAAACATAATTCTAGATTTACTCATGCCAAAGGCCTCACTAACCTTAACATACGTTTCGCCTTTCACACTTAAAAACTCATTACGAACCATTCGATACGTTGTCATCCAGCCTGTAATCACAAAGATAACCAAGAGATTCTTTAATCCTCTTTCACCTACGATAGCTACAATCATCATAACAAGAACTAGTTGTGGGAATGCCTGAAAAATCTCAGATATACGAATTATACATTTATCAATCTTACCTCCAAAATATCCTGAGATTGCACCCAAAACGGTACCAATAATCGAACTCATTACAGAACAGAACACACCAATTAAGATGGAAAAACATCCGCCGTAAATCACTCTACTAAATAAATCTCTACCAATCGTATCTGTTCCAAAAATATGCAAAGATGATGGCGCGCTTTTTAAATTCTTAATATCGGGAGTCTTAAAATCAACTCCTGCAATTGCCCCAATAACACAACCAAGCGTCATAATAATAACTACTACCAAACCAAATAACGCTAGTTTATTATTTAGGAATTTACGTAGTTTCTTTTTTAATAATGAAGTGGAACCGTTTTTATTTCCTGCTTGTAATCCACTTTCTAGAGCGTTACTACTCATAAGCGATATTCCTCCTTTTCTTATTCTGATAAACGCACTCGTGGATCCAATAAAGCATTGAACACATCAATCATAAAGGAACATACTAGCATTACTGCCGCCACAATCAATGTTGTAACCAATACTACTGGATAATCGCCTGATACGATTGCATTTGTCATGGTTAATCCTATACCTGGATAAGAGAACACACTCTCAATTACTACGGATCCTCCAATCAGCATAGGAATACGGAATACTACTATTACAAGCACTGGTTTCATCGCATTTCTAAACCCATGTTTTAAGTAAACTTTCCACTCTGGAATTCCTTTACTTCGCGCGGTTTTAATATAATCACTGTTTAATATATCTAGCATTGTATTTCTTGTATAACGCATCAAAACTGCAACCATACCAATTGTTAATGTCAATACTGGTAAGAATAGATGTTGCACTGCATCTATGAATGGACTAGCCGCATCCGGGCTTACTCTATTACCTGAGGGGAACCAACCGAGTTTTATTGCAAAAATCTGTATAAGTACGATACCTAATAAAAATTGTGGCACTGCTTGACCAAGTACTGCAAGTACACGACCAACATAATCTATAATTCCATTCTGTCTAATTGCAGATAAGATACCAATTCCAATTCCTAAAATTGCTGATAGCACTAATGAATACCCTGCTAATTCCAGTGTATACGGCATACGAACCGCTAATATTGATGATATGGCGGCACCATCAAAAGAATAACCAAAGTCACCCTTAAGACAATTTCCAAGCCATCTAAAATATTGTACAATTACAGGATCATTCAATCCTAATGATTCACGAAGAGCATCTACATTATCTTTATTGGCTGACAATACTTCCGGACTTACCATAAAATTAATTGGGTCTATTCCTGTAAGCTGCAATCCAAAAAAAACTATCATACTAATAAGTACCAGCATTGGAATCATCATAAGTATTTTTTTTACTATGTACTTAAACATTCCAGTCCTCCAATCTAAATTCAATCGGATTGATCGTAATCAATCAAGGATTATTAATCGTTTCAATCAATCCGATTTCAATTAATCTAATATTCTTTGAAACTCCACAAACTACTTAACTTCCCAGTTAGCAAAGTTGATATCACAACTATATAGTGGGTTACAGAATGTAACGCCTTCTGGAATGGTTACTCTAGAGTTTGTAAACACATACGTACCAACTGTAAATAGTGGTACTTTATAAGCTTTTTCTTGTTCTAACTCTTGTAATTTCTTTAATGCTTCGTTTGTTGCATTTTGATCTGTTGCAGAAGTTAATTCATCAATTAATGAATCGAATGCAGTATCTCCACCAAAGATATTCGCAAATAATGCATCGCTACTAATATATTCTGTATACCATTCGTTTAAAGAGAACGCTGCTTTTCCTTTAAAACCGATATCATAATCACGAGTTGTGAATAAATCTGTTGTACCATCGTTAGACAATGTAGCTTCTACTGTAAGACCAGTTTGTTCTAGATAATAAACGATCATGTTAATTAAATCGATAGATGTTTGATCGTTGTTGTAGTAACAAATCTTTATTTTTCTACTCATATCATAACCTGATGCTATAATTTCTTTCTTTGCTTCTTCCGCATCAAATGTATATTCAAAACCATTATAAGCTTCATATTCATTTGGTACGCCTGAGTTTAACACAGTAGCATTGGGATATAACGCAGAAAGAGATACACGGTCAATTGCTTTCATGATTGCCTTTCTTACTGCAACATTTTGCATTGCTTCATTCTCTTTACCATCTACACCTTTCATATTAAAGATGAAGTATTTATAGAATAATACACCAACTTCATGAGATTTGTAGTTATCTAAAACTTTCATAAGTTCAACTTGATCTGCTGCATTGGCATACATGTAATCGGTATTACCAGCTTGTGCTGCAGTTATATAGTCAGACACAAAATAGTTGATTACTTTTGTAATTTTAGGAGCAGTTCCTTCATAGTACTCATTCAATTTAAGAGTAAAGTAATTGCCTACTTTCAATTCATCTAAAGCATACATACCAGAAGTAACGGGATTTTGCCAAAATACATCGGAATCAAGTTTTAGAGGATCCACGTTTTCTAGTGAATGTTTTGGTAAAATTGCAAACTGTGTAAGAACCTTCATTATGTCTGAATATGGAGTAGCTAATTTTACAGTAATAACATTACCATCTGCAGTTACTTCACTAATTTTACTAAATGCAGCTGTATATATAGAATTAATTGTTGCTGTTTTAAGTGCTGTATTTATTGAAAAGATAACATCATCAGCAGTTAGTGCTTCCCCATCACTCCATTTCAAGCCTTCTTTTAATGTAATTGTATATGTAAGCGCATCACTAGATACTTCATAGCCTTCTGCTAAATCTGGATTCACTTCCGTTAGGGTACTATCTGTTGTAAACAAACTACGAAACATTAAATTTGTTGAAAATATTCTGTTGTACCAAGGAGTTGGAATCTTATCATCTGTGGTTGAACCATCTCCTGTTGTAACTGCAAGTTTTAATGTGCCACTATCTGCGGAACTTTGTTGTGTATCATCTGATGAAGAAGTATCCGACGAACCACTTTCCGTACTAGCCTTCTCATTGCTTCCTTCTTTTTTAGTGGTATTGCCACCATTTCCCCCAGAACAGCCTGCAAGTACACCTACTGACATTACCAAACACAATCCTAATGCCAAGAGTTTCTTAATTGTTTTTTTCATAACCTTACCTCCGTTTAAGCATTCCTATTTTAAATTGTTTATGTGTTATCTTCTATCACATCATAACACTTTTCGAAATTATTTTCAATATGTAATTTGTGTATTTTTTATATTATTTTCATTTTTAAATTAAGTATTTTGGATTATTTTATTATTTTTTTAAGCTAACCCTTATATTTTATGGTTATTTAGTAATATTTTTCTGATTTATCAATAGTATTTTTATCATCCATTTAAGTAGATGTTATTTTTTTCTTCATTTTGCTAAGTATATATTGAAAATTATTTTCTTTTCCAACTAAGTATTACATCTTATATTAAAAACATATGTTTTAAACTTAAAAACCAAATCTTTTTTATCAAATATCAAGTTATTGGTTTCAATTATGACCATTATTTATTCTGAAAAATCTTGAAATTTTTTTACATTTTCATTTGTGACATTATGTGTTAGAATAAGATTAAAGAAGATTCTATAAGACAGGGAGGATCCTTATGAAAGAGGCGAACGTAATTCAATACATAAAAGATATCTATTCTAATCTAACGAAATCCGAAAAAAAGATTGCTGATTTTATCTTGAGCAACTATATAGATGCTCAGTATATGTCCATCACTTCTCTTGCCGATGAATGCTCTGTGGCAGATGCTACCATTTCTAGATTTTGCAAAACTCTAGGATATCAAAGTTACAGCTCCTTCAAACTAGCACTTGCAAAGAATACAGATCCCGCGGCTTCATCAGCAAACCAAACAAGCGATAATACTGTTACAATAGAAGACAGTATAATCGAGATGGCAAATAAACTGTATAGTACAGACATAAGTGCTATGAAACAGTCATTAGATTTAATTAATCCAGAAACAATCACTCAAACTGTGAAATACTTTCACAATGCCCACAATGTCTACTGTTTCGGACAAGGTGGTGGCGGGATAATCGCCAAAGAAGCATGGTCAAGATTCATCACTGCTACTCCACATTTTCGCTACATTGAAGATAGCCATATGCAAGTAATTGCTTCTAGTTTATGTACGCCAAATGATGTCATCTTGTTTTTCTCTTACTCAGGAGCAACAACTGATGTAATTGATATCTTGTCAAAGGCCAAAGAACGAGGTGCTATCATTATCTTAGTTACCCACTATCCAAAATGCCCCGCTGCCTCCTACTCCAATATCGTTCTTCTTTGTGGCAGCCAGGAAAACCCATTAAATTCTGGTAGCATCGCAGTACGTATGGCACAACTTTTCATAATTGACGTGTTGTTTAACGAGTTCTGCCGTATGGATCTCATTCACACGAGCCAGAATCGAGAAACAACCTCAGAAGCCTTAGCTAGAAAACAATTATAGACGATCCTCAAAACAAAATAATCCATAAGACAGGAAACTCTCCCTATCTTATGGATTATTTTATTTATAAATTTATATTTTTTATAATTGATATTTAATCAAATCATCTTTAAAGTTAACAATCATATTCTCAAATACTTCAATAAGGTTTGTAAGATCTTTGATTTGTTCTACATAGATTGAAACATTACTATTTGCTTCCTGTGTGGATGCGGAATTTTCTTCTGCAATTGCAGCCAAATTCTCAATATTCGCAAATAAAGAAGAAATATTTTGAGCTTCGTTCTTCAATCGTTTTGATGTTTGTACCATCTCTTCGGATACTACCTTAAGATGTTGATTAGACTTATTGGTTGTAACAACTGCTTCGGAAAGTTTTGAATTTTCTCCTTCCAGAACACCATATTGAACATCAATATTCTTAACAATCTCATCAATACTTACTAATAATCCAGTTAAACTTCCATTGATTTGACTAACTGCTGTATTCGTTTCCTCTGAAAGTTTTCTAACTTCCTCAGCAACAACTGCAAAACCTTTTCCTGCATCTCCAGCTCTTGCTGCTTCGATAGAAGCGTTTAATGCTAATAGATTCGTCTGATTTGCAATACTAGATACGATTGTAACGATACTAGTAATGTCTTTCGCATTCTCCTGTAAAGTAAATCCACTATTCTTAATACTATTAAATTTGTCTAGTACGTGATTGATTTCCGTCGCAGTACGTTCTACCTTAGTGAAACTTGTCTCTATATCCACTACTGCATTCTCGATATGTCCTTTGTTATCCTCACTCTTATCTGAGATCTGACTTATACTCGAGATACTATCATTTAATATCGTAACTGCATTTTCTGTATCACTTGCCTGATTGATAGCCGCTGTAGCAACTTGTTCTAAAACTTCTGCAATATCATTAGATGTATCTTGCATAGTCTTCGATATATCTGATACAGACTGATTGAACGTATACATCTCATCTACAATCGAATTGAATCCGATGAAATCTTTTTGTATGTTTTGCTTTAACTTATTAATTTCTACCATGTAAGACTCATATTCATCACTTGATTTAATTATAGTTGATTCAATAAAGTTCCTATCACTTAATTTCTCAAGTTCCTTAAATATTAGTTTTCTAGGTCTGTTAAAGATAGAAGCTGATATTATAGTAGAAACGAAAGCGAATGCACCAGTTAATAATGCTTTGACAGGACTTTGAAATAACGCAAATCCTGCAAGTCCAACCAATATCAAATTCATAATTGCCGATTTAATTGTTGTTGATTTAAATATACCAAAGGAAAATAAATTATTTAAGAAATATTTCTTAACATTCTGAATTTCAGACTCGAACTGAAGTTTAAGTTTTATCTCCTCATTAGATCTAGATACTTCTTCAACTTCAATCTTTTCCTTGAAATAATGCGATACACCGCTAATTAAACCTTTTAAGTAACTTCCCATTCCTCTTTTAGAGCGATAAGTAAAATAGATTTCATTTGACGATAACGGTGTAACATCAAGTATTGGTGGTTTGGCTCCTCTAAAACGCTTCATAACAATGACATGCACATCATTCATAGATTTTAAAAACTGATAAGCGGAGTCATGACGGAAGAATCCTGGATAAAGTTTACTAAATGTTTTGACATTCTCTTCTCCCATTATAAACCACATTTCATCCTTGTTCTTACCAACGGAATTACCGATATGCTCAACGATTCCTATTGCTTGCTTGTCTTCTACATCTTCCAGTGGTGAAAAGATATATGTACTAGAAAACCCGAAAGTCTTCAAGGCATCATTCACTACTTCGTTTCCAAACAGTATTCGGCTTGATTCAACCCACGATGAAACTACTGTACCTTTCATATAAACATCTCCTTTGCAATTTTATAAAATTTCTTTTTATCATATAATCATTACTTATATATAGTATTTATTATAACGCATATCTAGTATAATACAAATTTGGAAATCTCACAATCTTTATTTATGTTCTATGTCCACTCCACTACTTTCTTTATCTTAGCTACTTTTTCTTCTAATTCAATGATAGTTTCAAATATCATCTCTAGTGCTATTTTAAGCTGTTCTTTTGTACAATTAGTAATACAGATTCTAATTGCCGAAACATCAAACTTCTCCGGATAAAACTTTTCCCCATTCAATACTAATATTCCTTGTTTTTTCAGATTATCTACTAGCCAAGTGACTTGATACTTATTAATAGATTTCCAAGCTGTTATCCATAGATAATATCCCGATTCAGGCACTTTAAGCCTTGCATGCATTCTATCCCTATATCGTTCATAATACAATCTACATATTTGCATCTTCTCGTTATATATTTCCCTAATCTTATTACAATGTCTTTCATACATTCCGTTAATTAGAAACATCTCAAGTGTGCCTTGTAAATATGTTGAAGTTCCTAAATCACTTGGGTATTTGTAAGACATAAATTGTTCTAGTATTGCCTCTGGCAAACACACCGCCCCTATTCGAAGGCCAGGCATAAAGCTCTTTGAAAAACCAGCGAGATAGATTACTCGTTCATTGATATCATAATAATGCAGCGGTAGTCGTTCCTGTATGATATCGAGTTCAGCCAGATAATCATCTTCAATTATGTAAACTTCATACTTTACTGCTAACTCTATAATCTGCTTTTTCTGCCTGTCTACTAGACAGCAACCCGTAGGATTTTGAAATCTAGGCATAAGGTAGAAGTAACTTACATTCCCCTCCTTAAAATATGATTCCAAGCATTCCAAATCAATTCCTTCATCATCTCTACGAACATACCGAATCTTCCAAGCATTCCTACTTGCAACTTTTGTTGCCAATGGATACCCTGGCATCTCTAATACAATCGTATCTTTCTTACTATCTAATCTCATCCCAAACAATATGTCAATTGCTTGTTGCACGCCATTGGTTATACAGATTTGTTCTTTCTTAACATAAACTTGTCGGTTTCTCAACACAGTAACTAAAGTATTGCAAAAAGAAGGAAATCCTTGTGGATTCGGATATTGAAACAACTCTTCCTTGTACTTTTCTACCGCGCGATTCATACAGTGTGCAAATTCTCGATAGGGCAAAGCTCTTTTATCAGGATTTGAACTTATCAAATCAATACATTCTTCTACTCTAACTTTACACATTCCTTCCTGCATAATATAATATCCACTTTGTGGAATCGAGTAAATCTTATGTTGTTGCTCTAACTCCATATACGCACGAATCACACTGTTCCTACTACATTGTAAATCGAGAGCCAACTGACGAATCGAGGGTAATTTTCTTTCCACATACTTTTCTCGCGACAGATAATTTTCACATATATACGTTATTATTTCTTCATATTTCTTCAGCCAAATCCCCTCCTTAATACATAGTGTTCTTGTTGTATGGGTACAGTTTATATTTATTCTTATTGTAACCTTATCGTAATAATTTTACAATGGACAATACCAAAACTAATAAACTTCCTAGAGAAGTTATAACATGATCACAAAAAGGAGGTGCGGAGTTATAATACTCCCTTACTATGAAAGAAATTAATCTATCAGGACTAAAAGACTGTAATTTATGTGATACATTCAAAAAAAGTCCGCTTTATCAACAATTAGTCTATTTGTCTTCAGAAATCACTTGCGAAACTTCCTATCCTGCCTCAATTCTTGATGGTATTCAAACTGGTCGTATCTTTGTAGACGATACTATCATTCCACAAGCCGCAATCTTTTGGCATTATTGTGGTATTGCTTATGTTACTGGAAAAACAAAAGATTCAGAGTTTATTCAAGCTTTATATACCCTCCTTGACCGTACATACGAACCAAACCAAAGAAGTTTTTATTTAATTATTGCTAAGGAGGCCTGTAACTGGATTACCGTATTAGATTCTTTCCATGAAAGAAATCCTGATATTCAAAAACGGGAACGTTTTTCCTTTATTTTCAACCATAATTTCTATCAAAAGAGTATTCTTGAGAATAACATAACCGTTCTACCTGAGGGATTTTCTTACTTCGAAATCCAATCCGAACATCTCTTAGGCTTATCTGGAAGAGTAATCCCTAGTTATTCTTGGGATAATAATAATGATTTTTTTAACTTCGGTAAAGGTTTTGGTATATATGATGTAACAAAAAATCGTATAGCTAGCACTTCTTTTAGTTCAGGTATCGGTGATGGAAAAATAGATATTGGTATTGAAACACAACCCGATTATCGCCGCATGGGCTTTGCTACATTATGCGCTGCAAGAATGGTTAGATATGTATTGGAAATCGGTATGCTTCCCGATTGGGGTTGTGATACAATGAATCAAGGTTCTGCCTCAACTGCTATAAAAATCGGGTTTGAGAAGAGTACCAGCTACTCTGTATATACGAAACTTTAATCTAAACGTTAGTTACTCTCCATAATATCTACTAAAACATTAAAAAGCGGTTCATAGAATATATCATTATTACTAATTAATCTATCAGTAATTGATACACCTATAAACCGCATCTTTTGCTATGCACTCTATCAAATATACTTGTTTAATTCAATTTGGCCTTCTCATACCTTTCGAAATCACAACTTTTACAACTTAGCTCCGTGTTCTTATCTCCACATAATGGACAGAACCACGTTCCATCTTCATGAGGTATAATAGTAATTTGAGGCATTATTCTTCCAGAAGTATTTACATTTCTTTTAGCTAAAGGTGTAACTACCACCCCATGTGCTCTAACTCCTTCTATCGTTCTGGTTTCGTTAACGTGCTCTCTACCTATCTTACCTCTACTCACAAATAATCTAGTACCACAATGTTGACAGTACCTTGACCCTTCTGAATTTACAAAACTGCATTTTCCACATTTCATGTCTGATCCCCCCAAGTCATTATTATGTACTTCTACATTTTATTCTATATTAGCATTAACGTCAATGGGTTTTTGTTAAATTGTATTATAATTTTATTAATTTTTTATTTTTTATTAAGCAATTTGAATATATTAGATACATTTTTATACTTTACACTATACCAACTCTACTAAATTATTTATTTTTTTCTTATTTTCTTAATCAATTCGATTAGATACCACTAAATATATGTTACTTATTCGCACCTTTCCTAGATTGTTTAATATGGGCAATTGACTAATTATTGATATACTCTACCCATTCTTGATATATTTCTTTTTCTGATTTTCCTAATACCTTAGGATAATTCTCAGTTCTTATTATTTCTAATACTTTTTCCCAGCCATATGTTACCTCTAGATAATCAATATACGTATGTGCAAATGTATATCCGCTCATTTTAGAGAATCTAACTGGATTTTTTGTATGAATATCCGAATAGGAAGGAATCTTCATGGAGGCAAGATACGACCTCTGAAAAGGTTCTCCGTTGCCTAGATATAACGCCATTCCTTCTGTTAACCATAATTGTACTTTCTTATTCAATATGCTAACATACCCATGAACCATCTCATGTAATACTGCATATTTATTATTATCATAATTGTGTACTTTCCCTGGATTGGCTGGCGAGGTTAATATAACATTGGTACCAATATTATCTCCGATGTACCAGTCAAGACCTAATATCGGTGCAATAAACCCATATTTCTTTCTTTGCATAGTCTTTTGGTTATCATATATGTATATATTTACATCTTGTTTATCCGTGAAGCCTAATTTTTTTGTAAGTTCTTCTGCTTTGTTTTCTGCTAATTCAAAAACGTCTTTTGCTGCTGCTTCTTCTGTTTCATAATATACAGTAATCCAATCTCCCTCTAATTTATGCATACCCTTTGTTTTGAGATTCCAGGTTGGTATGAAATTAATTACTACTGCTATCATTAAAATAAAAACAATACAAATAAAAACCTTTTATACTCTTTTCCCTCGTTTTCCTATTTTCACTTTGTTCACTCCTATCAGATTTTTTGTTATCATTATCCTCAAAGAGCTTAGTTTTTACCAGTTACTAGGGTAATAAGTTATGTATGACTCTGGTCATTACCACGATAGAACAGGCTATATTTAAGCACTAACGCGGTTCGATCCCTTATTCCAACCTTATCATAGATAACGGATACATAATTCTTAATGGTGCCATTTGATAAGTAAAGCTTGTTTGCTATTTGTGTATTCGTAAACCCTTGTACCAGTAATTCAAAGACTTCTCGTTCACGTTCTGTTAATTTTTCTAATATATAGTCAAGTTCCGTAGGATTTTTGATATCACAAACGCCAGATACTTTCTTCTCCTCTTGAATCACTTGATAAAAACCATTAAAGAATTCTAAAATTCTTTTGCACAGCAGATACAATAGGGTAATACAAACTAAATATTGCAGTATTCTTGGTAATGCACCATACAACATAATTGGTTTCATGCCACCAAATGGCTCTATCCAAGGCTGGAACAAGTGAAAGCACGTAACCAAATGCGCCAAGGCAATATTGATTACACTGATTATTCCTGAATAGCGCATTACCTTTAAATCCAAATAGAACGTAGCTATAATCGACGGTATAGCAAAGATAATAACAGATTGAAACGTGAATACTACATATGCTACACCAGTAACTAGCACTACGCAGGTAATAAGTTGATATTTTACCCAAGGTTTATCCACATGAAGTAGTTTAACTACTATTATTGGATAAAGTAAAGGTATTGCCGCTGCTATAATAAACCCATTAATCATATAATCATAAACATCAAACACGCCTATCCAACAAAAAACTCCAATAAGCAATACAAATCCAAATAAAACTACTATAGACTTTGAAACAACTTCATTTGTTTCAGACTCATTCTTCTTATATATCTCAATCATGCTTAAACCTCATCATTACCTCTCTAATATCAAACCCTACTCAATCTTGTAAAGTCGCACCCTCTACAACCGTTGCCAGTATTCTTCTCACCACACAATGGACAAAACCAAGTTCCATCTTCTAATGGAGTAATAGTAATTCGCGGAGCAACTTTACTATCTTCTTTAACATTCTTATAAGCAAGCGGTGCTACGGATACCCCTTTTGCCCCAGCTCCAGCTATCGTTCCTGTAGAACTAATATTGTCTCTGCTGAACATACTTTCCTTTTTCCTTAATTTAGTTCCACAATGTTGACAATATTTTGAACCTTCTTGATTTACAAACCCACAATTACATTTCATAGTTGTCTTCCTTTCTCACTGCATTTTACAGTTAAGTCATATAATATATATTGCTACTTACATGCAAACAATGTTACGTTCACATTCTCCTTACACCATTCATAAAACTTAAGGTTACAAGCGTTACGTTCAATTTCTTCCATGCTATCAAGTGTTAATTCAAGCATTTTTAATATATATGTATTAGCCTGTTGAAAACCATCTTTATTAAGATTTGCATATGCAGCTTCGACTAATACATATTCATCCTCTGGCAAAATCTCATTAATCTTCTTAAGGCCCAAGAAAGCATACTCTTTATCATATCGGTTTCTCAGAAGGATCGCGCAGCCAGCGATAGCACTTGCAAGTATGTGTGCGGTCCATGGATAATTCTTTCTCGCATAAGCCGAACTCGCCTCTACGAAATAGTATAACGAATCATCAAAGATGCTTATAAGATCTTCCTTTGTATACATATTATAAACAACTTGATAATTATCAAACAAATTCTTCGGATCATAAAACACCTTAACTGGGTTGCCATGATCCAGATGTTCCATTGTTGTAGTGTAGAGATCAACATGCAAAGCATCATCATAGATTGCTAATATCTGTTTTACTCCAAAATCATTTTCTGTCAAATAGACAATATCTCGATACGATTTGAGATATGCTTCTCTTCGTTGCATAAATAGTTGATAGTTTTCCTCCGTTACAATTGCATACATATCAACATCAGAATACTCATCATCGTCGCCCCTTCCGATTGATCCTTTTAAGACAATGGCTTCACACAAACCATCAGCGATGATGGCTTGTCCTATTTTATCGATTGCATTGTATGTTTTCATATTATATCTCCCCCTATTCAAAACAAATGTATTAAGCTTTTGATTTAATATCTCTATCCTTAATAACGCTTAACCATATGTATCATATTTCAAACCAATAAAAAGGTCTTACTTTAAACTGCTTGAAACCACCTCTAGATGCTAGGGCTTTTGATGCAATATTGGAATCAACACAATCCCATTGAACTGTCATGCCTTTTTTAATACAACTGTTTACAAAGTCGCTCGCCATATAAGTCGCAATCCCTTTACTCTGGTGCTCTATATGAGTTTCAATATCAACTACTATGTAATCTTTAAATCGTGAACTCCCAAAGCATATACCAACAATCTCCACATTATGCAGTACAAGATTAGCATAACTGTAATTAAGAAAATCTTTATCACTCCCCCATGAATTTTCTAGTCGATTTAAAAGCATATCTGAGTTCTTATACAACTGTTTTCTCGCATTATCTATAATGCACTGATCAACACTAAGTATATGATAACTTTCTGCTAAGTGACTTTCTTCGATAACCTTTTTATTCGTACGATATGAATATTCCAATTCGCTAAATAGATTTTTATCTCCTACTAACTCCATCATTAGTTTGTTAATAATCTCATCTTCAGCGGAAAATTCAAATTCACAAAAGTTCTTTCTCTTAATATCCGGTAACACGTTCTCATATATTAACTTCTTTAATTCTTCTTTAATCATCTTCTCATCAGATAACATTTCTTTGTTTACTAATATGCAATAGCCACCGACACAATATGAATAAGTTACTGCTAAGATCGCATTTTCGTCATTATTAACCCAACACTCCCCCTTAGAAATTCCTGCAAGAATACCTGTAAAACTAGGGCAGCGCTCATCAAACAAACTATCATACATCTCTTATCATTTCCCCCTCTTAATGTAACTGTTTAATCTCCCCTAAGTATATCCAAATTTTTCAAAACAATCAACTTTATAATGTGCAAAAATTCCTATTGAAAAGAAAACTTCATTTAGAGTAGGTAATTGCTATATTCATAAGAAAAACTATCTGAACACGTCAGCACTTGATTGAGCAAAGCGAAATCTTAGTACTGCTACGTGTGTAGTTAAGCGAGACCGGGGGTAGGTTGAATATATCAGTTACCTACTCCTCGGAATCTTCAAGTTCGAAGTTTGAGCTATTAAGATCCAGAGGATTTATAATGCCTTACACCAAATCTCCAAAGTGCATAACATGGAATCAAGAATAAAAACGCTAACAACGGCACGAACACGTAGACCCCACTCGTTCTTCTATCCAATAGATACAGTAAGGGATAATACTGTACCAAAGCATAGGGTACAATGAATGTGCAAAATTGTAACATCCTTTTACCATAGATTCCGACAGGATATTTACCGTACTCTCTCGCTCCATCAGTAAATACATTCATGAACTCCAACCCGTCCAATGTGAAGAAGCATAATGCAGCATATATAAGAAATATCCCTGTGAATAATGCAGTTCCTCCAAGTAACATGAAAACAACTGTAATAACCTTACTAAACGTCCACTGAATGTCACTGTTCATTATTCCATATATAAACATAACTACTGCTTGCAACATTCTACCGATTCTCGTTAATTCGAATTTGCTACCAAGAACTTGAACAATCTCATTCCTTGGTCTGACCATAACACGGTCAAATTCTCCCCTTTTCACCATGCCTGCAAACGCATCGAATCCACGAGCATAACATTCTGCCAGTGAAAATTCCATTAACATAATTGAGAAACACAATAATACTTCACTATAAGAAAATCCCTTTACACTTGGGAACCTCTGAAACATAAAATATATTCCTAAGAATACATTAAAAGATACTAAGAATTGCCCAATCATAGTTAGTATAAACGATGATTTGTATTGCATCATACCTCTTACATTGATTGAAACATAATGACCATATAATTTTATGGATTTTTGCATCCTATTCTTCATCTGTCAACCTCCCTGTAATCTTACACGCTTCTCTACATATCGACATAAGTTGTAACCTACCGCTGTAAGAATGATAAGCCAGAACACTTGCAATGCAACAGGTTTCACAATTGTCACTCCCGATAAATCACCACTATAGATTCTAAGTGGTACATTCTGCATTGCTGCAAACGGTAATAATTCCAAAACTGTTCGAATGTTGTCCGGAAAAAATGGTAATGGGATAACTGCCCCCGCAAAGAATTCTACCATGGATACAAAGCATATTCGAAGACCTTGAGGTGACACGGTAAAGAACGTTAGTACATAGACTAACATACAAAAAGATACCGTAACTAATAGTCCAAGTATCATAGTAACTAGAAAAAGCATAAAATTAACCGCACTTGATGGTGCAGACATTCCATATGGTTTTGGTAAAAAAACTGCAATTATTAATATTGGAAAGCAACGTAATACTGCCCTTGATAGACGATTTGCTACACTCCTAGCAAACCACATATTATAGATGCGAATTGGTCTACATAGTTCATATACAATATTCCCGCTAATAATCGAATCAAAGATCTCTTCCTCCATAAACCACGCCATGAAGAAAGCAAGGAATGCTTGTTGTAACCAGATATATGATGATGTAGCTTGGAAGGACATAGGAAAAGCCGCTGCATTCGCATCATAGAATGCATTATAGATTAAAATCTCCATGGCCCCCCATACAAATTGGGTGATTACACCTGCGAAAGCTGCCATACGATATTGCATACCCATAGCAAAACGCAACCGAAAGAAAGATAAATATTTATTCATATCAACACACCTATTCCTTTCCACTGCTATATATCATAGGAACGGTATAACTGTGCAACCGTTTCATCAATATTGGCATTACCTTCTTTGATATCTGCTAGAGATCCATCAAGAAGGATTCTTCCTTTTCCAACAAGGATGATACGTTTTGTTAATGCTTCAATATCTTGCATGTCATGGGTCGTTAGAATAACTGTTGTCTTATGCGTCTCATTCAGACGCAAGATGAATTCTCTAACAGCAAGTTTTGATACCGCATCGAGGCCAATTGTTGGTTCATCAAGGAATAAGATATCTGGACTGTGAAGAAGTGAGGCTGCGATTTCGCAACGCATACGTTGTCCCAAGGATAACTGTCTTGTCGGTGTTCGTAAGAGTTTTTCTAGATCTAATAACTTTTGTAACTCTTCTAGATTATCTTGATATATTTCTTCTGGTATAGAATAGATGTCCTTTAATAATTCAAAGGAATCGATGACGGGAACATCCCACCATAGTTGTGATTTCTGACCAAATACAACGCCAATATTCTTAACATGTTGTATTCGGTTCTCCCACGGTACCCGCCCATTAACGGTACAGGTTCCACTGTCTGGTGTGAGTATCCCACTAAGAATTTTAATGGTAGAACTTTTTCCTGCTCCATTCGGCCCAATATACCCGACCATTTCACCCTCTTTAATGGTGAAACTGACATCATTCAATGCCTGAATGGTCTCATATTCCCTATGGAACAGCGACTTGCATGCTTCTTTAAAGCCTGCATTTCTTCTTGCTACTTTGTACGACTTACATACATTTTTCATCGTAATCATTGTGCTTCCTCCTGGTAGTTATATTTTCATATCTTGCCAAGTCGGTTGGTTTGTCTTGGATTTTGCCAAAACAAAACCGACAAAATGAGCTGCTCATAACTGAACAGTTCTAGTTATTCAATTTTTGACCTAAAAGAGAGTCAAGAGCTAAATCATACAGCTTTTACCATTGTTTGTCAACTACTTATTCGTAATTGATTGTATATAAGGTTTTTTATTGGCTTATAGTACAAAAAAACTGTCACACAAGAGGACTACATATCGTTCCCCCATGTGACAGTACCTTACTTCTTGCCTTCTTTAGATTTTAATCGTCTTAGAAACTCATCACGCAAAGCTATTTGTTCTTTCAATTCATCATTCTTTTTATGGAGATAATCAACATATTCTAATGTAAGCTTTGCACCGTGTTTATTCACCACATCTTCTCCATCAAGTAATTGCTCAAGCCATTGCAGAGTAGAGTTTTTTCTCATATCATTAAACGTATTATCTTCTTTTATAAACATTAATATAATCTCCAATCATGTTCCTTCTTTTGTCTATGTATTATTATAATGTTTATTTTTAGATACGTCTATTCTTGTTTTGTAATCAATAATTTATTGCTTTACACTTCAAACTACTAGTCCATTCCAGTAGATTGGCTACTTATTGAAATTCAATAGGTAGTCCTTCTGAACAGGTTGGAAATATCATTGTAAGTGGATTATTTCTTTGATGTTGTATATGTAGATGTGGTTCCGATGTGGTTCCCGAATTTCCAACCTTTCCAATATATTGACCTGCCTCCACATAATCGTCTATAGATACAGGAATACTGTCTTTTTCAAGATGTGCGAGTATAAGATATGTCCCTGTTTGTTCAATTTTAAGAAATAAATAATTTCCCAACGAGCTTTTAAATTCTTCCGTATTTGGCATAATATCTTCTTCGGTGTTTTCCATTCCTATAACTGTTCCCGATACTGGGGCAATTACATCTGCCATATATATTCCGTAATTCTCTAAACGACCTGAATTTGTATCATAAGGCTCTACTACAATATCATAAGCATAACATTCAGATGGCCAAATGGCATGTGACTTAAATTCCTTTCCTCCAAACAATACGGCATTTTCAACTGGCATCTTCATACTAACACAGTCAGCCTGATCCGCATTTCTTGGATACGTAAGTGCAGAAACACCAAACAAAATGGTTATTGGATATGCCAACACTAAAATAAGAACCAAGATTATCAAGTCAGTACATATACGAATATCTTGTTTTTTGTCACTATCTTTCCTTTTAGCAGCATACCGTACAATCTTTTTCATTATCCGACATATTTGTATTACCGCGCCCACACAAGTAATTGGTGCAACGATAAAAACTCCAATTGTCCATACATAAGCACCTACCATACCGCCTATTCCATATACACATAACACCATAATCAATACGATACTACCAAGCATCCCTATAATCAACCTACTTTTTATACTTCTTCTTTTTTTCATGATACTATCCATGTCCTTTTTATCCTCATAACTTCTAGTCGTAAGCATACTAAAATCCCTGTTCCTCAAGAAATCTACTAGCACATCTTCCCGTTGTCTAACTGACTGTGTATTATTATTATTTTTTCCTAATTGGTACTCTGCTCTTACCTTTCCATCGGCTAGGGATATAACTTTGTCAGCTCTAGCCGCCACCCTTGCATCATGCGTAATAAGCATAACTGCCGTACCTTCTTGATTAATGCCATTCATGATATCCATCACTGCAAGTGCTGAACTGGAATGCTATTACAACCAGGTCTCCTTCTTTTCTCCTTTTTTATACCTCAATTGTAACAAGACAAAATAAAATAAGTTGTAAGATAAACTTACAACTTATTAACGATTTCATATTATTTTCTTTTAATTCATAGGTAGTTCCACCGTAAAGGTTACTTTATTCAAGTCCTGGTTATTCTTCACTTTGATGTGTCCATGATGAATTGCTGTAATCTTCTTTGCTATTGCTAAACCAAGTCCTTTACTTTCTGTCTTGTAATTCTTAGCCGATTTTCCCTGATAAAATGCATCAAAAAGATGTGCTTCCTCTTCTGGCGATACTAGTTCTCCATAATTGGAAAAGTCAATTGCAATACACTTTGTTTTTTCATGGATTTTGATCTCAATTTTCTTCTCTTGCTTACCATAACGAATACTATTTGATAATAGATTTTCAAACATTCTTACAAATAACATCTGATTACAAACAAAGAGATACGATTTCGTGATTCCTTCAAGGTTATATGTGAAGCCTTCTTGTTCTAACACTGGTATAAAATCGATAAGAACTTGTTCTAGCAAACTACTTAGAGATATTTCTTTAAACTCAAGAATAGAATACTCTAATAATGCATTCACTTGAGAAGCAAGGTCTTCTGTCTTCCGCCTCAGAATACCAATATAGCGCTTTCCTTCCTCCGACAATTCTTTCTCTTTTTCCAATAATTCTATATATCCACTAATCGATGTAATAGGTGTTCGTAAATCATGTGCCAAATTACATACCATATCCTGCTCTTTTTGAATGGACTGCGCAATATGAAGTGCCATTGTATTAATATTGTTTGATAGATCTCCTAATTCATCTTTGTGACGATCTCCTTCAAGTTCTTTCATCTGTCCGCTTGCTATTTTACTAACATTCTTATTCATTCTTTCAATTCTCTTTATTGTTTTTCTTGACAATAAGAAAAAAATGAAAACAGCGACTATAGCAAACAGTAGATTAAACAGGTACGAATATTTTGCAAACTCTATCTCTGCTTTCTCCGCACTCATATGGAAGATTCCTTGAAAGATTGAAACTTCACAGAGTATCATAACAAAGACGGCTGCTAGCATACTTACAAACATAATACCTATCATTTTCCATTGTAATCTATGCTTCAATTCGATACCCCACACCCCATACATTCTTAATAATCTTTGCATTTCTTGGGTTATCTTCGATCTTCTCACGGAGTCTTGCAAGATGTACCATTACTGTATTGTTTCCTTCATAGTATTTTTCTTTCCAGACACTTTTGAATATCTCTTCTGTACTGAACACCCTTCCTTTATTCGTAGCGAGCAACACAAGTATCTCATATTCCGTTCTTGTAAGATTTACTTCATCTCCCAAACGAGTAATTCTATGTGCATCAAGATCAATCCCAATCGTGTCGACTTCTATATATCGCTTTGCTTGTCTTATATCAGTTTTCTGATCTTTTTCCTCGAGAGCAGCGCGAAGAAAGGAGTATCTTCGTGTTAAACCTTCACCCTTGCAACCAATTCAATTGCGCTAAAAGGCTTAACCATATAATCGTCTCCTCCTGCAGACAAACCAATTACTTTATCAATATCCGTACCTTTTGCACTTAGATATAATACCGGTACATTACTCTTCTTACGAATTTCCCTACACACCTCACACCCATCAAGTTCTGGCATCATAACATCTAAGATAACAAGAAAATGCTCCTCGGTAAACAAATTAAGTGCTTCTACCCCAGAAAATGCTTTTGTAACCTCATATCCTTCTCTTGTCAGTAATTCACCAATCAATTCTGTAATTTCTCTGTTATCATCTACTACTAATATACGTTCCATTCTCTACCTTCTAACATCAGCCTTAATCACTTAACTAACATTTACTTCAACTTACAAATCTCCTTACTACGATACCATAACAAACTTGTCAAGCAGCCTAATAGCCCCGTCATTACAAACATTAGTGCCATTCCACTACCTTCTGTGTTACCAACCAATCCTTGCACCCATTTTGCACCTTGACTACTACTTACCAGAAACGGTTCAAAGACATAATCAGCTAAGAAGCCACCTAATAAGATACCTATTGGTATGGTACAAAACTGGATTGTATTCCTAACCGCGAATATTCTACCTTGTACATCTCGTGGAATTACTTCATACATAATCACATTCTGGGCAGCTGTTATGAAAGGTATTGGTACACTTGCTGCTAAGGCCGCTATACTCCATAGAACTACATTCCTACCTACACCCATTAATAAATCACCACATAAGAATGAGAAAGCTGCTGTTAAGAATATCTCTGCAATCTTGTTATCACTCTTTTTTCTAAGAGACACTAACAATCCCCCAAGAATACCACCAAATCCAATCATCCCCGTTACTATACCAAGCACCTGTGTATTACCACCACTTCGAGCTAAGATCATTGGAGATAATATATTCTCATAGGTAAGTCTGGAAAAAAAGTTCATACAAGCCATACTTAACACGATGTACAAAATCCCCTTGTGATTACACAAAAAACGGACCCCTTCCTTACACCCTGCAAATATACTCTGATTCTTATTCGCATTCTTATTAATAACTTCAGGAATTTTTATAAAGAATAATAAAACTCCCTCAGCGAATAAAAAAGTCACTACATCAATTAACAATATTCCCTTCAAACCAACCACCGAAATCAAACTCGCTGCAAGCATTGGTGTTGCAACAGTAAGTAAATTGTTTGAGAAGGAATTCATACCACTTGCTCTCGCATATTCTTCCTTCGGAACCATAATTCCCACGGCCACTGATTGTGCTGGCGACTGAAACGAATTCGCAAATCCAATTACCATATTCACAATATAGATATGCCAGATTTGAAACTGATTTGTAACTATTAATAGAAAAATCACAAAAGTACATAAAGCTGCCATAAAATCCGTAATCAACATAATCTTCTTCTTGGAATGCCTGTCAATGAACGCTCCTGCAAATATGCTAATGCATATATACGGTAAATACATAGAGAACGATATCAAAGAAACCGTCATAGCTGACTTTGTTTGCTGATATGCCCATATGATTAGCGCATAACTGGTCATTGCACTTCCTAATTGTGAAACCGACCCACTAAGCCAAAATAACGTGAAGTTTCTCATATTGCTAACTGCATTGTTTCTTGTTTTATTACTTCTTAATTTATTATTTCTTAATTTTTTATTATTAGAACTATCTCTATTTATTCTTTTTTTAGTATGTAACATATTCATTGGTTTCCCCTTCATTATCAAAATTAATCTCGATAATGTGTAGGCCCCGATGAAGGACGATTAATATACTCTGTGTAAGTTTCGTCCAAAGTAGATGCTTACGCCTCCATATTAGAACCTACACAGAGAAAAACATTTAATAGAATTACCATCTTACATATCAATACTCTCACCTCTTATTCTTCTATCATATTCTTTAATGTATCTCCCGTAATTCGGTATACAGTCCATTCATCCATAGACTGTGCTCCTTGTGAACGGTAGAAATCAATACTTGGTTGATTCCAATTAAGACAACTCCATTCAAAGCGGCCACAACCACGTTCGGCTGCAATCTTGCCTACTTGTCTAAAGAGTTTCTTACCATATCCAAATCCACGATATTCTGGTAGTACGAATAAATCTTCTAGATACATACCGGAACGTCCCATAAATGTTGAGAAATTATGAAAGAATAAAGCGAAACCGACTTCCTTTTCATCAACCATTAAAAAGATTACTTCTGCCCTATTATCCACAAACAATTCTTGTCGCAGCAGATCTTCCGTTGCAATTACTTCATCTAACATTTTCTCATATTTTGCAATTTCTTTTATAAACTTCAAAAATAAACTTGTATCCTCTTCACGTGCATAACGAATCACACTTTTATCCATGGTAATCCCCCTATCTGTCAACACTCAAATGTATTCTATTTGTTCTATTTTAAAAACAAAGGCCGAAAGAATACTTCCGACCTAGTTTTATATCATTATAATCTATTTACAAGTTATTGGCAAATAATAATAGCTACAAGTTATTACTTATATTCTCTTTGAATTTTTTCAATTCCTTTGCCAATTCATATGTGGATTCTATGACATCAACCAAATCAACCATCTTTTCAGAGGACTCATCAGAGATTCTTACGCCATCTTCCGAAGAAGCTGCAATTTCTTCACTAGTTGCCGATAGATGTGATACATGATCCGTAATTGTATTAGTTGATGATATAATTCCTTTGATTACGCCTTCTATATCATTAATGATTGCTGTCAATGAATTAATTTCTTGATCAATTGCCTTAAACTTATCCTGTGCAATATCAATTAATTCTGATTGTTGTTTTATTGATACAACTGATTTCTCCATACTATCAACGGTTCGATCTGCTTCGTTATTCAAATCATTAATAATATCTGTAATTTGAGTAGTAGCCTCTTGCGTCTGTACCGATAATTTTCGGATTTCCTCAGCTACTACTGCAAAACCCCTTCCGGCTTCACCAGCACGTGCTGCTTCAATAGAAGCATTCAAAGCTAATAGATTTGTTTGTCCCGAGATATTTAGAATCGTATTGATAATACCTTTCACTTCGTCAACACGCTTGCTTAACTCTTTGGTATAACCCGCAGCATCATTACTTGCTGCTTCCACGTTGTAGGCTTGCTCCTTTAACCCAACAATTACTTTGGCACCTTCTGCTACGTTATCCAATGTCCTTTCAGAACTACTAATCATATCTTGGGCCTTCTCATTAGCGACACTTGTGTTCTGAGTGATTTCGGTACACATTAGTGCTTGCTCTTGAATCGCCTCTGCAGTACTACTTGTACTTTCAGCAATTTCATTCATGGATAATTTACTTGTCTCAATACTCTTTTTGACATTCGTAAGCATATCCTTTGCAGTATCAAAGTGTTCAATTAACTGATCTGCGACAAGAAACATTGTATCATATGATTTAACTTGTGCTTCAATATTCTCATCATGAAACTTTGCTAACAGTTTACATACTATGTATGCACCAGAGATTATTAATATAGCAATTATTAGTGCAATAACGAATGACTCTCCCGTAAACGCACCAACTATACCCAATTTAATTCCATGTATAATTATTCCGAGGATTGTAACACAACCACCATACTTAATATAATTAATATTCAAATAAATTATACTAACACATAAAATTGGGAATGCATAACTATAAACATAATTACTCCCATTCACAACCATTATGAGCAGGTATAGTAATGCACCTACCGTCATAAGAAGAGTTGCACCTTCTTTGGTTGATCCTTTTCTTTTGTACACATTCATACTAATTATAATACCTAATAAACTACCGATTAGCTGCACAACCCCTGAGATTTTAATCCCCAACTCAAGTATAATGGCCACTGAAAGTAATAGAAAAACTCCATACAGTATTATTAATACTGGTAATAAACACTTATTTGCTCTTTCGTATTGCTTTTCTGTCATAAATTCCACATCCTTAGTAATAATTGATTCTATTTTTGCTATAAATTTGCTCATTTGCATGATATCACACTCATCTTAGTATTTCAATATTTCTATACAAAATAGTACTAATTTTTTAAAACATTAAATATATCATCAATATTTTTTATGATTATAGCTTCATTAGCTTCAATTTTTATTAACTTTATTCGTTAGTAAATATCCCTGTTTTTGTATATGCAGGACCATCCTTTAGATAACAGTTAAAGAATTCAAGTATTGCTTCTCTCTCCATCTTCATACAATATTCAATATCAATGGTTGTTTTTTCACCATTAAGCATATCAGTCAGAAACGGCGAGACCAAGGTCAAGTCAGTTAAAGTAAGGTGTTTTGATCCTTCTAGATACATATCAAAGCTTTCGTGGCAGATCTCCTTAGAAATTTTATTTGCTGCATATACGCCAGTTTCATTCCCATCCTTTAGTTGTCTCCAAACCTGGTCAGAATAAATATTAAGAATTGGTTTGTCATACTCTCTTTCTAGTGCGCGTATCTCATCAGCAGAAGAATCATAATAAATTTCTGAGAAATATGGCCCATCAATATTGATTACAGCATCAATATCGCTTCGTTCTCTTCCTCCCCAAACACTTGTTGCAGCCCCCATAGAATGTCCAAACAAGCCAATCTTTTCTGTATTAATAAGACTATATGGTCGTCCTACATTTTCTTTATTCACATTACTTAAAATTGAATCAATCGTAAGATTCATATCTGCCGTACGAACCTTCATCCACTTTTGTATAAGATCATATGCTTCTACCGCTGTACAAGATTCACTATTTCCATAGTTAACCTCTTTCAAGAAATTCTTGTTAACATATGTGACTACTCCTGACTTCGACTTTGTGTAAAAAGATTGTCCGGGATGGTCAATCGAACATACCACGTAACCATTACTGGCAAGCTCAAGATATATCGAATGGTTACTTTCTCTCACTCCAAACGCCCCGTGATCAAACACTACCAAGGGAAATGTATCATTAACATTCTCAGGATACCAAAAAGATACATTTACATATGAATTGGCCCCATTCTCATCTATTCTGCTTTTATCTATATACGTGTAATCCGCAGTTGCAACTGCGTAATCACCTGTAGGTTTTGGTGTCGTATACTGTGGAAATAGTAGCGCAGGAACAAGTACCAAAAAGGAAATAATACAACTCAAGACAGCACCTAATATAATCTTTCTCTTTTTGAAAGGCTTTTCAATATTTTTCCCATTAGTAATCTGATATAATCCTTTCAACGCTATTATTAGTAGTAAAGCACCTAAGGCGTACCATCTAAAACTTAGTTCAATTATGGGTGTTGCACATAATATAGCAAACAGAATAAAAGCCACAATTCGTGCTATATTCTTTACCCTATCATGGCTCGACCTTTTTATTATACAAGCCACTGCAAAAGTAACTTCAAATAATATCATAATGAACAATAGTAATTTTCCCATATTAATTCCTCCACAATCAATTTTGATTGGTACATTGTAACACCTTGGAAATTACCAGTAAATACGTATAAGATAAGCTGCATTTATATTCAAATAAGTTGCAAAAAAAAGAAGGTAAGCTGCTAACAGCCACCTTCAATCACCATTTATCTTTAATTATTTTTCTCCTTTGATTTCATCTTTTTTAACTTATCATTAATATCATTTGCTGTTTTGTTGTCAATAAGCCAATCAATCCAGCACACAATGGCATAAATTCCTAATATCTCAATTGCGAATATAATATTCTGAGTTATTCCAGAAGCAAATCCAAGTATATTACCAAAGAAAAGAACGATCATTTCAATCAATACAAGATGTAAGACTCTGCGTATCATTCTACTTTTATCAGATAGCTCTTTCTTTGACCAAAACACCAGAACGGTTAAATCACTTACTAGCGCAAATAAGGCTATTATCATAATAATCTTAGATGATAATTCATATACTGGATTTAGTATTGCTGTAATAAGGACTATTACTCCAAAAATAACAAAAAAGTTTCTTATCATATTGGCTACTATATTGTTCATTCTCATTATACTTTCCTCCTACAAACCAAGCTTGCTTTTTAGAAGCGGGACGTACTGTCTTGAAACTACTATCGTTTCTCCGTTGTCAAGCGTTGCATTGAATCTTCCACTTAAAGATGGTTTTATATAATCTATCTTGGAGATATTTATAATAAATGATTTTGATGCACGAAAAAACTTCTTAACACCGCATAGTTCTTCTAGTTCATAGAGTTTTTGTTTTGACTCATAAAACTTATCTTTACAGTATATAAAAACCTTACTATCAATTGCTTCAAAATAATATACATCAGCAAACTTAAGACGGTGAATCGTATCACCCACATATCCAATAAGATCCTCTTCTTGTTGTTCAATATTCTTAACATAGGAAAGTATTTTATCATCAACTTCGTGGCACCTAATGAGTATTTCTTCTTCCTGGTCACGATTGATTTTTTCAATTGAAATCTTCATTATTCTCTCCGTTTATGTATCAATTATTAATCTTACCTTTGTTCTGTCCTTAGATTAGAAGTTTTGCCATATAGTACTCATTAATATAAGTACCATCGATAATCATGGCATTTTTCTAATTTCCTCAATTTTAAATCCAATATTTTCATATAATGCTACAGCGCATCATTATTTATAACACTTTCTCATATAACTTAAACCAATCAAGTCCATATTCTCCATATCCCAAATCTACAGTATCTATATATCTATAACCATGCTTTTCATATAATTTAATTGCTGGGACATTTTTTTCAAAAACATCTAATCGAATTGCTTTTGCCTTAATCTCTTTACTATGACTTGTAGCAAACTCCATTAACTTTTGACCAATTCCATTCTTCATAAACTTTGGATGTACTGCAAATGTATGTATAACAACTATGTCTGAATAATCAGCTTCAATTTCCCAATTGGCCTGATTATAGGCATCTTCAGGTTCATGGTTTAGAATAATCGAGCCAACTATCTCATCATTATACCTTGCCACATATAGATATCCTTCTTCGATTCCCTTAACCGCATCTTCTCGTATAGGATATACTCCTTTAAGCCAACCTGGATAATTTATTCCTGCTGCCAAATAGTCATTTAAATCATCGTATAATTTCTCTAGTTCATCAATGTCTTTTTCATTTCCTAATTCAATAATAATGTTCATATATTCTTAATAGTAAACTGTATAACATCATAAAATAAGATTTTGTTCCTTTCATTACATATAATACGGTCTACTACGTTCCCCCTTCTTATCTAGTTTATAAATTGGCATTTGATTCTAACATCTGCTTATACAGCATTTCACCTCTATGTTTTCATACAATAATTTAATCTATATACTGTAAAAGCTCCTGAAATCTATCTATTCTTATATCTGCGCTTTGAAGAATTCTTTTTCTTTGATCCTCTTCTTTTCTTTCTAGATATTCTGTTAATACCGTTCTCATCTTTGCTTGTTTTGCACCAAACAATTCATTCGAGCCACCATCACCCACGAATAGACTTTCACCAGCAGTTACACCCATTCGTTCCATTGCTAATGTATATATTCTTACATCTGGTTTTAATAAACCCACTTTACACGAGAAGATTACTTCATCAAAATATGTACTTAGTATTGATTGCTGCCAATACTTGCAATCAATCACATCTGCATTACTGATTAGACATAATTTAATCTTATGTTTCTTTAATTCTTCTAAGGTATAAACTATCTCCTCATCTACATAGTCTAATGCCCTTTTCATTCTGTTTAATCTACTAACCAATACTTTTTCTCGTTGTCCTTTATCGATTTTATGCGGAAACAAGTTAAGCATCTTATCTATAATTTCGTCTTCTGTGTCCACTCTCCCCAAAGCACGTTCCTCATATAACACAGAGTTCTCTGCACAAAGTTCCCACTCCTCCTCGGTAACATTTAGTATGTCATATTCATTATCTTCTAGCGAATAGTGAGGATAAATAAGTGTAAAAAACAAGTCAAAAAATATTGCTTTTATCATAATTGTTTCTCCCTTTTAATTGATTAAATTAATCCAATACCTTTTTATAGTATCTCCGTCTACGCAAACATTTTTTTCAAAAACTCCGCCGTTTGCAATAATCGTTTTCTCACTTGCTAGATTATCAAGATCACAACTAATAGTATTCTATAGTTTTGTACATATACGCGATGATAGATTTACTAGTTCTTCACGAATTTGTGTACGATCTACACATTGACGTCCATCCCACTGAAATACTCAGAGGGAAATTATTGCTCTGTGGAGTCTTATGGCGGAATTAATGTTTTATTATTTAATATAAAAAGCTGAGAATTAATATTAGTACTCTCCTAGAGACTATCCTTAAGATTATGTAAACCACCACTTTGATGAACGATAATTAAAATAACTTAATACCGTTAAGAAATAACTACGATTAGTCTTCCAAAGGACAACATATTTCTATCTGATTTCCTTCTGGGTCTGCCACATAAGCAATTCTCATTCCATAAGGTGCATCTATAGGAGGTATTACGGCCTGGGCACCAGCCTGGATCATACGGTTATATTCCTTATCAACATCATCAGGGGTAAAATCTTCTCCATTCACAGTAGTACAAGTAACCTGAAATGTTTTATTAATACCATCTAGCTTTGTTATATGCTCTCCATGATATAAATTAAAGAAAACACCATTTGACATTCGAACTCCAGCAAATGGCCCTCCATCCCATTCAATATCAAGACCGATAACATTCCTGTAGAATTCAACCATTGTCTTAATATTATTAACACATATTCCTATAGCTCCAAATTCCAATTTCATATTATACCCACCTCCACTAAACTCATAATGAAAACACTTTTAATCAACCATTAAGAACCACTTAAAGCCAAATTTGTCTTTTAGTTCGCTCATGTAGGTTGCAAAATCTGGCTTATGAGGTGCTTGTATAACAGTTCCTCCTTCTTTTAAAATATCAAATACTCTCTCGACACCTGAAACTGTATCAAATATCACAGTAAGGAATAAAGAATCTACTTGAATTTGCTCTCGTTCTGTGCCACCATCAGACAACCTAATCCTTTGTTTACCTATTCGCGCTTCGGTATGGTATATAAGGTTTGTCTCTTCATCTTTTCCCTGCCAATCTACTTCTAAATTAAAAGCTTTTTTATATAACTCAATCGCTTCCTCACAACGACCTCCACAGTGTAATGTTGGTATAAAAGTCATAATCCTCACCTCCAAAATACAAATTATATTCAATTTATAAACGTTAATTTACCCCATCTTTTTTTATGTAGAAAATCTAACCAAACTTGGTTTCTTTATCAATACAGTAGTTGGATAATCTGTGTTGTTTACATATATTTCACCAGGCATAGCACCTTTTATAACAGAAAGCACAGATAATTCATTTCGAGATTTGATTAAATGTATTACCTTATCAAAGTCACAATTGTCTAATTTGTTCATAGTTCACTCTTTTCCTCCAATTTTGAGTATAAAAAAACTTGCCTATTGGCAAGTCAGATTATACAGTAGTTACAATAGGGTTCCTTGTACACAAGAAGTAGAATTCTGCATACTACAATATTAAATTATTGATTAACCACCTTTTCAATGTTATTCATAATTTAGTCAGTCCCTTTCGTAAGCAAATTGAAGTTATTTGCACTATCTTAATTATTATAAATTATATGACATCTTATTTCAAGCATATATTTCCAATTTTACGTTTGTCTTTTTCATCTTACTCCATGTATTAACTTTCATATATGGTAGCTATATCATGTATTCTACGCTTCATTTCTGTGCGGATATGTAACGGCTCTAAACACTCGCACTTATCCCCAAAACTGAAAGAATATTGTAGTAGTAATCGTTACTATAGATTTATGAATACGGATATTGATTTTTATTTGCATAATTGTCAAAATATCCGTAAAGTCTAAAGTCGGCTTTTGATAATCTCGTGGTGTAAAAGCTTCCTCTTGTATTTCTATCGCATGATACTGTAAACCCTCTTAGCATAACTTATAGTTGTTGAATAAGAAATGGCACCACATAAAAGGATGTTGCACACATCCTGCACACATAATTTCTAGACACAAAAAAACAGGAAAGCTTGAATTTACTAGCTTTCCTGCAATTTTCAATTAAGCGCGAGACGGGATTCGAACCCGCGACCCTCGCCTTGGCAAGGCGATACTCCACCACTGAGCCACTCGCGCATATTCTGTTGTTGTCAAAGACAAGATATATATTACCGTAAACCTTATCTTTTGTCAACAACAAATTATTCAATAACGTACAATGTTACTTTCCTGCACTAGCATCTAGCCATAGCCCATGCTTATTACAACCAAAATAAAATTTGCCTCCACGTAATCTTGGCATACGTACTTCCCCACCCTGTTCTGGGTATAACTTCACTAATAGCACTTTGTCGTAGGTAACGTAAGCAATGAAATTAAGATAATGCTCTTTCGTCATCTCATGATCGAACGTAATATAAAACTCATCATCTATAATTTCCACGTTAATATTATGTTTATCATCACTTGGCTTTGCTACTAATGCACTTAATTTACGACCACAACAAGATATCTCTGCCTCTCCTGTGGCAGTTAAGATATTACCACAACTTGGGCATACATAAAATTTAATTTTCTTCATATTTCCTCCATCCACTTCATTCGTCTCTAATTCACCTAGTAAAATCTGCTCAATATTCACGCCTAAAACTTCGGATAACCCATGAAGTAAGGAAACATCCGGACAACCAAGCCCTCTCTCCCACTTCGATATAGTCTTATCACTTATATTCATAGCATTCGCTAATTGTTTTTGCGTATAACCTTTTTCGTTACGCAGGCGAAGTATTAACTTTCCTACTTTTAAACAATCCATACTAATAACCTTGCCTTTCTGTAACCTGCAAACATTAGGGCGCAGGCTCAATTTTTCGTGTAAAAAATATATTTTTCACACAACCTCCTTATTTCAATATCATACTTAATAATTAAGAATTAATCAATCAACGCTCCGTAGAGTTTCTTAATTTCCATAAATATCTTTTTTTCATAAAATTAAGAAAATCGTAAGAATTATTCATAAGAATCTTAATACATTATTCTCAAATATATGGTTTAATAGAATAGAAATATATATAATCATGTAATATTATATCAAATAACAGGGGATAATTTACTTTATGAAAGAAAAAAACAACAATGCGTCCTATGATATGAAAGACCTAAAAATTCAAACTGATTTTAGTTTTGATGATGAGCTCTATAATATCAAAGAATCTTTGAAACAGCAAGTCAACGATCAGATAGAAGACGAACAAAATATAAGCAGAGAGGATGACGGTTTTAATACAAACAATATGCCAAACTTAGATGATTATCCAAAGAAAAAGAAGAAACACACAGGTCTTAAGATATTTATTGGGATATTAACATTTATTATCCTTTTTGCTTCATTCCTTATCTTCACCAAACCAGGTAATCGTCTTATAACGAAACTATTAGCGAATTATATATCTAGTTCCGTGAACAAAGATGATCCTACTACACCAGATATCAATGAACAAGAAAAAGTAAGTGAATATGATTGGAATACCAGAGAAATTGTTGGTCGTAAGGAAGATTACGTTACTAATATCTTATTAGTAGGTATTGAAGAAATATTTGGCGGTAGGAATACAGACACTATGATTATTGCCTCCATTAATACAAGAGACAACACCGTTCAACTTTCCTCTCTCATGAGAGATTCTTATGTAAGTGTTCCAGGGTGGAAAAGTACGAAACTTAATGCAGCATACGCTCACGGAGGAATAGAACTTTTAAGAGATACCATTGAATCAAATTACAAGATTCATCTTGATGGCTATGTATCTGTTAATTTTGATTCTTTCGAAAAGATTATTGATCTTTTAGGTGGAGTAGAGATTCAATTAGGCGCTAAAGAAGCTAATTACCTAAATACTACTAACTATATCTCAAACAAGGCGTATCGTAATGTAAAAGAAGGCATAAACTTATTGAACGGTAACCAAGCGCTGGGTTATTGCCGTGTACGTAAAGTACCGACCTATGATGGCGTTAATAACGATTTTGGACGTACTTTACGTCAGAGACGTTTATTGAATGCAATTTTTGAAAAATATAAAAACCAAGGCATTATACAATTAGTTAATACTACGAATACTTGCTTAGGATATGTGACAACGAATCTTTCAACAGGACAGATTGAGAAGTTACTAAATGCTATGTTAGAGATTAACGTTTCTACCGTAGGAATGAAATCCATTCCTATTGAAGGTGCCTATGAAGCTCCTAAAAGATATGAAAATACTACATGGCCAATTCTACTTGATTGGGATGCCAATATAATTGATTTGTACAAATCTATATATGGTGATACTGATGAAGAAGCTCTAAATCATCTCACAACAATTAAAACTACTCTACAATAGAATAACAAAAAACAATCTTAATGTAGTTTTGTCAGGATACCAACTATGAATCCTGACAATCCTCATTAAGATTGTTTTTTATTCAAACACTACACTCAATATATATACATAATTCTTAACCGGTTTCTCTACCAGATTATCAACGTAATCAATTGTCGTTGTTAACCATAGATTCTCCGCTTCCATTAATAGATTTGATAACATAAATCCCATATCTACCATCTGTTCCGAATGGAACCATTTCTTAATCATACGATCTTTCTTCAAGAATATATGAACTCGATTATGATATACAACAAATCGCCATGGTTGACTATTCATGCAAGATGGAGACGCACTTGCCGCCTTCATAACCTTCTTAATATCTTGACTCACTTCTTCTTTATAAACGCACAAATAATCTATAGGAATACGTTTCGGTTTATGTCCTTCTAGCCTAGAACTCGTTTTGGGTTTACCAAATGCTAGCGCAGCAATAATCCTCTTATCACCTTTTCCCCGCTTTCCAAAAGACATATTAACCAAACAACTCCCAAGTCCTTTCGATGTAATATATAAGGATAATTGCCCAAGGAGATAACCTGCATTCAGATAATACCGTTCAACCTCATGTTCATAGATAACCATGAAGTATGGTGCTTCTACACCAAGTTCGTTCATGATGGGTTTCTTCTGTTCTAGCTGGCACAAGATTGCATAATCGACTTTGCAATCCTCCTTTATGAGAATCTGACGATCCAAAAATGCACGGATATTTCGAAGCATTTGTTCATCCAATGCTTCCATATTGTAATGATAAATTGACTTTCTCTTCCATATCGCTTCGTACATATCCATCGTGATTCTAAAACCCCTTCCTAATTATGCATTCATCTTCTCTCTTATATTCTTCTTATAATAGAGCGGAGATATACCATAATATTTTTTGAATAATTTACTAAAATGATATACATCATCATATCCTACTTGTTTGGCTATACTCTTTATACTTCTACTGCTACTTGTTTGTAGAAGTTCTTTCGCTCTCTCGAGTCTGATCTTAATAAGATAATTAATTGGAGACTCTCCCGTCTCTTCCTTGAATATCTTTGATATGTATACTGGACTAAGATACATATTATGAGCAATTTGTTCAAGGGATATGCGCTGTTCATAGTTCTCACTCAAAAAATTAATGATTCTTCTAACAGCATAACTTCTGTTGTATGTCTCGAATTGCTCGACTTCAATTTTCTGTACATTACTAGTTAATCCACGTACTACTTGTACCAGTAACTGAGTCATATATGCCTTAATCATAAACTCTTTTCCAGGTTGTCCAGATTGATATTCATCAATCATTTCATAACAGATTTTATTCACTTCTTGTTTCATGTTTGGTTTCATATGCATGATTTTAGGATACACACCAAAGTCTATTGAATTCTCAGGCGTATTATGAAATTGTATATCAGAAAAACCTACAAAAAACTCTAACATTGGATCTTTTACACTCGTTACTACATTATGATGTTTTACCCCCGAATCAAAGAACAATACATCTCCCGTTTCTACTTCACATAATTCATCATCAATTAAATATTTCCCTTTTCCCGATAAAATGACACTAATTTGTGGAAAATCATGATCGTGATAGATGCACTCCTTCACTCGCTTTTGTTTACACACAAAATAAACAGTCGGATTTAAATCATCGCAGGAAAAAAAAGTTTCTGTCTGCACACATACACCCCCATCCATTTCGATTTTATGATACTTAATCGTTAATCTTCAGTAATATATAACAAAAAAAGAATCTCTTGCCGACTCTTTTTGCACTATTATAACCGATTTCTTTGATAAAGTTCTTAAACTTTTTAATCTTTATTGCAGCTTGGCTACTTTATATTAATTATATTATAACATGCTTCTGTTAATTAAGCATGTAAATAATTTTACCTATTTTTAATATTTTTGTAACAATATAGACGAAACTAAATTAAATTCTCCCTTTCATTAACTTACTTATCAACTAAATTAAACGTTTCAATTGGATTTGTCGACGATACTTTTATCTATTTTGTACAAGCAAAGTATATCCTTTATTCTATAGAAAATTCTCCAAGTTAGAGCCACACTAACTTGGAGATTTGATTTTAACAATAGTAAGTTACATAACGCACTTTCTATTGTTCCTATATATTAAATGTAACTATACAGTCTGTTATTAGTCTTCTTACTTGGTAAAATACTCAACACCAGCTTCAAAGATCAATTGATTTTGATTTCCGAAGATGTTCATCGCTACTCCATCACCAATACGTTCAGAGTGAGCCATCTTACCAAGTACACGTCCATCTGGACTTGTGATACCTTCAATGGCACCGTAAGAGCCGTTTGGATTGTAATCTTCGTTCATGCTTGGATTACCATTCACATCAACGTATTGTGTTGCAACTTGACCATTAGCAAACAACTTCTGTAACCATTCATCATTAGCAACAAAGCGTCCTTCACCATGTGATGCAGGAATAGAATATACTCCACCAAGTTCAGCCTTAGATAACCAAGGTGATTTGTTGGTAACAACTTTTGTATAAACTGACTTACTGATATGACGACCAATGCGGTTTGTTGTAAGTGTTGGTGTATCTGCTGTAATATCTGTTATTTCACCATAAGGTACTAGACCTAATTTAATTAATGCTTGGAAACCATTACAGATACCAAGTACAAGGCCATCTCTTTGCTTTAACAAGTTGTTAGTTGCTTCTTTGATTGCTTCATTACGGAATACAGAAGCAATGAATTTGGCTGAACCGTCTGGTTCATCACCTGCACTGAATCCACCTGGGAACATAATTATTTGTGCTTTATTGATTTCTTCCGCGAAAGCTTTAACTGACAATGTAATATCACTTTCACTTAAGTTACGAAATACAACTGTAGATACATCTGCACCAGCTCTTTCGAATGCTTTCGTAACATCATATTCACAATTTGTACCTGGGAATACAGGAACAAATACTTTAGGTCTTGCAATCTTAGCTTTTGCTGTGTAGATTGTCTTAGCATCGAATAATTTCGTTTCTAATGTGCTATTGTCACCTTCAGACTTAGTAGGGAATACTTTCTCTAATGTTTCAGTCCAAGATGATAATGCTTCTTCCATAGTAATAATCGTATCACCAAATACGAAAGCTGCACTATCTGTCACTTCACCAATTACTTCATAAACTGCTGTGATCTTACTAAGATCTGCTTCAGCGACTTCAGCAACGATACAACCGTATTCTGCTCTGAAATAGTCACTGGCTTTTACATTGTCACATAATGTAACACCTAATTTATTACCAAATGCCATCTTACTAACTGCTTCAATTACACCACCACAGCCAAGTGCATATGCGGATAATAGTACTTTCTCGTTCGCTAGTTTTGTGATTTGTGCATATAATTCCATTACTTGTTCGAAAACAGGAACATCATATTCATCTTTTGCAATATTGAATTTAACAATCTTGCTTCCAGCTTTCTTGAATTCTGGAGTAATGATGTCTTGCTCCTTTGCAATATCTACTGCAAAAGAAACTAAGGTTGGAGGTACATCAATCTCATTGAAGGTACCAGACATACTATCTTTACCACCGATAGATGGTAAACCAAGTTTCATCTGTGCTTCATATGCTCCTAATAATGCAGCCATTGGTTCACCCCAACGTTTTGCATCTGTTCCAAGTCTTCTAAAATATTCTTGGAAAGTGAAACGTATCTTAGAGAAATCTCCACCGCAAGCGACAATCTTAGCTACTGATGAGATAACTGCATAGATTGCTCCATGATATGGACTCCAGCTTGATAAATATGGGTCAAAACCGTAACTCATCATCGTCACTGTATCGCATGTTCCCTTTAATACAGGAAGCTTTGCTATCATAGTTTGAATTGGAGTTAATTGATATTTCCCACCGAATGGCATAGCAACTGTCGCAGCTCCTATGGAACTATCGAACATCTCCACAAGACCTTTCTTAGAACATACATTAAGATCATGAAGTACTTCTAACCATTTTTCCTTCATATTCGTTACAACTACTTCTTGTTTAAGGTAGTTATCTTTTTCTGAAGGCATAGTAACGATTGCTTTTGCTTCTTGATGAGCACCATTTGTATCAAGGAATGCTCTGCTGATATTAACGATTTCTTTATCTCTCCAGATCATAACTAATCTTGGTTCTTCTGTAACAACTGCAACTTCAACAGCTTCTAAGTTTTCTTCTGCTGCAAATGCCAACATCTTGTCTACATCTTTTTTATCTACTACAACTGCCATTCTTTCTTGTGATTCAGAGATCGATAATTCTGTTCCATCAAGACCAGCATATTTCTTCGGTACTTTATCCATAAAGATGTGTAAACCATCCGCTAATTCACCGATTGCTACTGAAACACCGCCTGCTCCGAAGTCATTACATTTCTTAATGATGGAACTTACTTCTTCACGACGGAATAATCTTTGAATCTTTCTTTCTGTAGGTGCATTACCTTTTTGCACTTCTGCTCCACAGGTATCAATTGAACTTGTTGTATGTGCTTTTGAAGATCCTGTTGCACCGCCACAACCATCACGTCCTGTTCTTCCACCTAGTAAGATGATGATATCACCTGGATCAGAGTTTTCACGGATAACATTTCTTCTTGGAGCAGCACCCATAACAGCACCGATTTCCATTCTCTTCGCTACATAGTTTGGATGATAGATTTCATCTACTAAACCAGTTGCAAGACCGATCTGATTTCCGTATGAGCTATAGCCCTTTGCTGCGCCAGTTACAATCTTTCTCTGTGCTAACTTACCCTCTAATGTTTCCTTCAAAGATACCGTAGGGTCTGCTGCACCTGTTACACGCATTGCCTGGTATACATAACCTCTACCTGATAATGGATCACGAATTGCTCCACCAAGACAAGTTGCTGCACCACCGAAAGGTTCGATTTCTGTTGGGTGATTATGAGTTTCATTCTTGAAGAATACTAACCACTCTTCTTCTTTCCCATCAATCTCTACTGGTACGATAATAGAACATGCATTGATTTCATCTGAAACTTCCATATCTTCTAATTTTCCATCAGCACGTAATTTCTTCATTGCCATTAATGCGATGTCCATTAGTGAGATATATTTGTCATCTCTATCTTTGTAGATTACTGCTCTATCTTTTGTATATTGATTATACGTAGCCATGATTGGTGCTTTGTAGTAACCATCTTCGAACTCTACATCTTTTAATTCAGTAAGAAATGTAGTATGACGACAGTGATCAGACCAGTATGTATCAAGTACACGAATTTCAGTCATAGAAGGATCACGTTTTTCCTCATTCTTGAAGTAGTTTTGAATGTGAAGGAAATCTTTGAAAGTCATCGCAAGGTTAAGTGACCCATATAATTCATTCAATTCGGCTTCTTCCATAGTAACAAATCCATCAAACGTAATAACATCAGCCGGTTCATTAAACTTGACTACTAATGTTTCTGGTTTTGCAGTATTACTTTCTCTTGAATCAACAGGGTTAATACAATATGCTTTAATGCGGTCGAATTCTTCCTCTGAGATTTCTCCTGTTAATACATACGTTGTAGCAGAACGAATAATTGGTTCTTCTTTCTCGTTTAATAGTTTCACACATTGTTCTGCCGAATCTGCTCTTTGATCAAATTGACCTGGAAGATATTCAACAGAGAATACTTTATCATCACTATTCTTCTCAAATTCTTCTTCATATAGCACATCTACAGGAGGCTCTGAAAATACAATTCCGAGTGCCTTCTTATAAGTTGTTTCAGTTAAATTCTCAATATCGTAACGGATTAATTCACGAACAGTATCTAATCCTTTCATTCCAAGATAACTCTTAATTTCTTCTTTTAGTTCATTTGCTCTGACAGCGTATGGTGCTTTCTTCTCAACATAGATTCTCTTTACGTTACTCATCGCTTACCTTACCTTTCTGACATACATGTATTTCAAGAATACTATTGCATTCTTGCTGCGCCTGCGCGTCAGCTATGCTGACTTACGGTTACTATCTTATCATTGGTTTTATTATACCATACTAAGCTTTATAAATAAAATTAATATAATTCAATTTACTAATTAGGTTTCCTTATATAAGCGATTTGCTTTATTTCTATTATACTTGTAACCACAATGGATTTTCTCCTTATAGTTCATGTCATAAAAATAGCCTTCTATCCAGAATTGGAGCAGATTCATAATGAATCCACTCCAATACTTGACAAAAGGCTATATACTAGTTGTTATTAGAAGAATCTTCTGTAGTAGTTTTTTCATCTGATGCACTTGAACCATTAGTTGTTGTTTTATCATCAGTTGTTGTTTTATCATCTGTAACTGTTGTATCACCAGTTGTTGCTTTATCTTCTGCTGTTACAGGAACGATTGTGTTACTACCCATAACTACCTTGTCCCAAACTTCATTATTAATTTCTATTTTGTAGTTTTCTTTAATCTTTTCGAATTCTTGATCAAAACGAGCACCTTCTGCTTCTTGAATCGCTGTATCTACCGCTTCATCATAGCTAGTAGTTGCATTGTTATCAACCATTTTGATAATGTAGTAACCTTCTTCTGTTTCTACAATACCACTAATTTCTCCATTTTCAAGCTTCATAGCTTCTTTCATGAAGGTTTTGTTCGCTGTTTCGTTCTCATCGTTTGGTAAGAAAGATAAATCTGTATAATTCACATCTGAATCACCATCAGTGATACCATCTTGTAAATTCTTACTTTCTTTTACTTTATCATAGATAGCTTCTATTTTTTCTTTCGCAGCTTTTTTCTCATCGTCTGAAAAAGGTGTTACTTTTCCTTCTTCATCTGTTGTTCCAGTTGGTACTAGAATATATTCTGTACTGTATTCTTTGTATTGTTTTTTATCAATACCTTCTTTGATTGCTTTATCATCGATATCGAAAGAATCAATTAAATCTTGATAATATTTATCTGTAACTGCCCATTTTTGTTGAATAGCTGTAACTGTTTCTTCAGTAAATCCTGTTAATGCAAGTTGTTCTTCTGACATCTGTTCAATAACAGCTGCAGAATTCTCTTTGATTTTTGCAATCTCTTCATCTGTTAAAGAATAGTCTTTTTTGATTGCTTCTTTATATAGCACTTCATAACGGATTGCTGTATCCATAGCTTGCTCTTTTGCATCTTGACGGATTGTTTTTCCTTCTTCGATTTCCATATCCCAATATCCAGTATTAAAATAATATTGGTACATTTGATCCATATAATCAATTTGTGATTCGTAAGAATAGATATAATAAAGCATCTCTTCCATTGTTAACTTTTCACCATCAACTGTCAACGCTACATCGTCTTTTTTATATTTGATACCTGTATCAACTGTTCCATCTTCTGTTTTACTAGATTCTTCTTTAGAATCTTTTTTACTACATCCAGCAACTAATGCCATACTACAAACTAGTACAAGCATAAGCACTAGAAATTTTAGCTTCTTAAACTTATTCACTTTATTTCCTCCATATTATCTTAAATTATAGCACACGATTCATTCTATAGAACTTTGTCCCATTCGTCAAGTTGATTACTATAATTCACAAAATCTTCACTTTTATTGGTCATGGATTTTTATTCATGTTCAATCACAATTTACTTCTATTGTGAAGCCAAATTATCTAAAAAATACTGAGATGCTGCTGTTAACGGTATTTGATTACTGTAAGCTGCCACAAGCTTTCTTTGTGGGAGTTCTTCCTTCATATTAAGAATAATCATATCCTCATCTTTTGCATTCACAAGATCTTTCACACAATAATCCGGAACAAAGGCAACTCCTAGTCCAATATGAGCCATATCGATAAGCAAATCATTACTATTCAGTTCAATCGCAGGGGCTAAATCGATTGACTGCTGCAAGAACAAGCTATGAAGGAACTCACTTGTTGTGGATTGTTTATTTAACATAAGAATTGGATAATTTCTCAAATCTATTAATGTCATCTCACGTTCAACAGTTGGAAAATAATTCTTATTCGCAATGAAAACATCACGGAATGTTCCTACTTCAATAACGTTATTAATACTATTCAAACGACTATTGGGTGAATTCACTATTATTAAATCCACCTGATTGGATTCCAGTAATTCTACACATTGCAAGGAGGTACCATTGGTAACTTTTATATGCACTTTAGGGAATTTTTGATGAAAGTCTTTCAAAAACGGAACAAGGTAATAACGGCATATTGTATCACTAGCACCGATACGAAGCTGTCCGCCATTAAGTGTTCCTGCCTCCATAATCTGGCTTTCTCCACGATTAATAAGATTAATAGCTGGTTCTATGTGTTTGAATAACATCTCACCCTCTTTTGTGAGTTTTACTCGTTTTGTACTACGTATAAACAACGTTTGATTCAGTCTCTTCTCAAGTACTTTAATGGACTGGCTAACTGCTGATTGCGAGATAAATAGTTCTTTTGATGCTTCCGAAAAGCTCAATGTTTTCCCCACATAATAAAACACTTTATATAATTCGTAATTAATATCCATTCCACATTTACCTTTCTGAATATGCTCTAAGCCAAAACTCGGGAATTACTTTGTAATTTCTCTCACTAACTTATGACTCCCTCGGAGTATGTAGCTCCACTTTGTTCGATCACTAGAAGTAACTATGCTACTTCTCATAGGTTATACTTCAGGAACTTCGTTCCTTCGTATAACTAGCTCTAGAACTTCGTTCTATCGCTAACTTATCGGGTGAAATCAAATGCCGCTTCGCGTCGCTTGATTTCCTTCTGATAAGTTACATTATATCCTCTAATCTGAAGAAAGACAATGTAATTTGAGTAATAGATTTATTTTATCCGAAAATTTGACACCTATGGGATAGTATTGTATCATAATATGGAAAAATAAAAGAAAGGAAGTATCACATGATAAAAGACGTTATATCAGTCGGTCTGCCTGTTGCAGAATCAATGGACATCAAGAAAAATCGCTTACTTCCGCTAACTCTTACTGGTAAGGAGAAACGTATCTGTATCGTCACTGGAATACATGGAGATGAATTAGAAGGCCAGTTCGTTTGTTACGAACTGATTCGTAAAATAAATGCTAACATTCAGTGTTTAAATGGTATTGTAGATGTTTATCCTTATGTTAATCCTCTTGGAATGGAATCCATAACTAGACGTATTCCAACCTTTGATCTTGATATGAACCGTAACTTTCCTGGCAATGAAGAAGGTGACATGGCAGAATGTGTAGCTGCTACCATTATTGATGATATTCTTGGCTGTGATTTATGTATCGATTTACATGCAAGTAACATATTTATTCGAGAAATTCCTCAAGTACGTATTAGTCAAGATAATCTAAATACCTTATTACCATATTCTAAACTATTAAATGTGGACTTTGTATGGGTTAATGATTCCGTTACCATTCTTAAATCTTCCTTAGTACATAGTCTGAATTCATTAGGTGTTCCCTCCCTGGCTGTAGAGATGGGAGTTGGAATGCGATTAACCAAAGAATATGGAATGCAATTAGTAGATGGCTTGTTTAATGTTATGAAGGAACTGGGAATATGGACTGGTGAAGTACCTCCAATACGAAAACCAATTGTTTCTACGGATGGGCAAGTTGAGATGATTCACGCGGAAGCCTCCGGAATATTCGTTCCTGCTATCTCTCACTGGAAGGGTATCTGCAAAGGGGATTGTGTTGGTGATATTATAGATCCTCTAACAGGAACAGTGACAGAACATATTATCGCACCATGTAGTGGCACCGTATTTACTCTTAGAGAATATCCTGTTGTTTACACTGGGTCTTTAATTGCGCGAATACTAGGAGGTACTGGCTTATGTTAAAAGAAACAATCTATACCTTAGATGCTCCATTTCGAGCCAATATGAATATATATGGATACACCTTCGGTAGTGGTGACAAGTCAGCATGTATCGTTGGCCCAACAAGAGGTAATGAAGTACAACAGCTCTATGTTTGTTCTCAATTAATAAAGACCTTAGCCCAGATTGAGAAAAATGGGCACATCCTAAATAATCATGAAATCTTAGTTATTCCATGTGTTAATAACTTCTCTGTCAATGTTGAAAAACGTTTCTGGGCTCTTGATAAAACCGATATTAATCGTATGTTCCCTGGCAACCCTTTGGGTGAAACCACTGAACGAATTGCAAACGCTGTATTCGAGAAGACAAAAGGGTATAATTATGGTATTCAATTTGCCAGTTTCCATACTCCAGGAGATTTCACTCCACATGTACGCATGATGGAAACGGGTCATCAAAACACCAGTTTAGCTAACCTATTCGGACTCCCTTACGTCTTAACTAGAAAACCAGAACCATTTGATACAACTACCCTTAATTATAACTGGCAGATGAATGAAACAAATGCTTTTTCTGTCTATACGAGTGCAACCGATCAGATAGACGAACCCTCAGCAAGACAGGCCGTATCCTCTATACTTCGTTTTCTCACTCGTATGGGAATTATTAAGTATAATTGTCATAATGGTTTCATCGCAAGTGTCATTGAAGAAGAAACACTTTTACCAATTCGAGCAGATGTATCTGGTATCTATCGTAGACTCAAAAATCCCGGTGATGAAGTGCAATTTGGCGATACCCTAGCTGAAGTAATTGACCCATTGGAGGGGGAAGTCATATCTCAGATTCTTGCTCCAAGTGATGGTATCATCTTCTTTGCACATACCAAGCCACTAGTAATACAAAACTGTGTGGTATATCAATTGATCAGGCGATTACATGAATAGAACCCTTAAATTAAAAAACCAAATGCATTTGTTCTCCTTGCATTTGGTTTTATTAACATCGTATTAAATTATTAGGTACTTTGCAACAACTCTGTTTCAAAACTATCTAATGGCATTGGTTTAGCAAAAAAATAACCTTGTGCCATATCACACATGATACCTTTCAAGAATTCAGACTGTGCGCGTGTTTCAACACCTTCCGAAATAACCTTCATATTCAACTTCTTTGCCATATTGACAATACTAGTAATTATTATTTGTTCTTCTTTATGCATCTCACCTTCACGGAAAAACTGACGATCTAGCTTAATGATATCAGTTTCCATATCTTTCAATAAATTCAATGAGGAAAAGCCAGAACCGAAATCGTCTATCGATACCAAGAAGCCATTTTCTCTAAACTGTTTCACCATATCAATCGCTACCTTGGAATTCTCAATACATACGGATTCCGTTAGCTCAAGCTCAATTAAATGAGTAGGTATTTCATATCTCTTCACCAACGATATAACATTCTGAACAAAGTATGGATTTGTAAGATGCGAACCCGATACATTAACAGATATCGGTACTACCTTCTGCTTCTTTTCTAAACGTTCTTTCAAAAATCGGCAAACCTCTTCATATACAAAAAAATCTACTCGCTCAATAAATCCATTCATTTCAAAAATGGGTATAAACCGAATTGGTGGTATAACCTCTCCATCTGCTACAATCCATCGCACTAGCGCCTCTGCTCCTACGATACATTCCGTTTTAAGTGAAATCTTTGGTTGATAGTACACACAGAATTCCTTGTTATTCAACGCAGCTTGCATATGTTGATTTACATACGTCTCCCATTGGATTTTCTGTTGCATCTCATTCGTAAATAAACCACAGCTAGTTATTAATGGATTACCCTTAACACTTTTTCTAGCAGTATTTGCATTATCAATTGCACTTCTTATTGAAGTATCTTCTTCAAGGAGTGCAACACCACTACTTAGTATAAGTTTAACCCCTATACGTTCTTGATAGCACTGATTTGAAAACTCTTCATTAAGTGTACAAATCTGCTCTATTACTGCATCTTCTGTATCATAAGTAATAAGAAAAACAAAATTATCTGCTGACAATCTTGTAGCTTCCTTAACTACATTACGTTCTCTCTTCATCATCGCTGCAAAATACGCAAGCAGTCGATTACCTTCTAGATAACCATACATCTTATTCACAAATCCAAAATAATTGATGTCTGTGTATACTATTGCATATTTCTTTTCAGGCTCTCTTTTCATAATTTTCTTAGTTATTTCAAAGAAAAGAAGTTCATTAGGTAAACCTGTAATCCTATCACATTTATAATTCTTCTCTTTCGTAGGTAGATTGTTTTCAATCTCTTGAATCATAATCTCTTCAAAAATCTCTTCATCAATCGCTTCTCTATCACCGATTTTCTCTCTTTGCGATAAACAGTGATTTATTAATCTCTCAGATTTAAGGTTAAGCAACGTGGCGTATACCGACTCTTCTTGCTTTAATCCCTCGCATGGATACCCTATTAGAAGTAACCAATCTGTTTTTTCATTATTCATCAAACAATTACATTCAAACAGTGCACGTCTATTCGTTTGTAAGGCTTTGCAAAAAGCTTCCTTTTGATCTTCTTTTATAAAATGTATTAAATTGCTTTGAAAATCCGTTTCAAATTGTTCTTTCTTAAATCCTATCAAATCGTATAATTCAATGTCGGCTTGTAGAACTACGCCTCCTCTGGTTGCTGACAAAATCAAATTAACATAGGTTGGTGGCGTCTTCCTTATGCTTTGAACTTTTGCCTTTATCATGTTTATGTACCTCACAATCTATGAATTGCATTACAGTACTTTTTCTTCTAGTTCTGTAATCTTATAGCTATCGCAAAACCGTTTTCCGCACATCTTTACTCTGGCTATTTATTCTGGCTATATTTTATTACAATTAGCAATAGTATACCATATAATGGTACCTTTAACAACTTCAATCTAACAAGATACAACATTATATGATAAAAGCAGACATCACCCTGCAATGCCTGCTCTATTCTTAACTATTCTATTTATTAAGTAATAATTTTTCTAATTCTAGCACTGTCTTTACAATGTAATCAGCCCCTGCACTTACTAATTCTTCTTCTCCACCATATCCGTAAGTAACTCCTATTACTTCAATTCCACGCTCATGTGCACCAATTACATCGAACTTACGATCTCCTACCATTATAATATCAGTTTTATCAACTTGCCCAAAGCCCGAAATAGAAACATCAACAACTTCCGCTTTATCAGAACGTGTGCCATCTAGGTTACTACCTATAATGTGATGAAAATACTCTTTGATTTCAAAATGCTCTAGTATCTTCTCTACAAAAATAGTTGGTTTCGAACTTGCTATTGCTAACATCTTACCTTCATCTCTTAATTTCTGTAACATCGAGGAAATCCCTTCATAGATAAAATTCTCATACATACCAACCGTCTGGAATCTCTCTCTGTACTTAGCTTCCGCTTCATGTGCTTTTTCTTTCGTAAAACCATAGAATTCAACGAAAGAGTCTCTTAGTGGTGGCCCTATAACTACCTCTAATTTATCCAAATCTGGTTCATCAATCCCACAATGTGCGAGTGCATATTGAAAACACTTAGTTATTCCTTCTTTGGGATCTGTTAACGTTCCGTCTAAATCAAACAAGATATATTTCTTATCCTTCATTAAATCTTTCCTCACTTTTCTCAAATCATATATGAAAATGCGTACTCTTTTTAATAGTAACTTGACGATGAATTACGCATCTTGTTACTCATATCATACTTAAGTACTCTTAATTGTTTTATTATTCTTTATATTATTCCAAACATTTCAATAGATTGTATATATATTATTTCAGTTATTTCAATAGATTGTACCACAGTATCAAGATCGATTGCAAGAGTCTTACTCTTTTTATCCCCCTATTACATTGACATATCCTAATTAACTTGCTATAGTATACTCGTAAAACATAGCATAATGCTAGGGGAGCTCTTTTGGCTGAGATGTATTGATACAACCCTCATAACTTGAACTGGTTAGAACCAGCGTAAGGAAGCACATGTTTGTACATAATTCGGATTGTTTCTTATATAAGCAATCTCACTCGAGTTGTTTTGTATACTACCATAACATAACAGTTAGCTAGCTATATTCTGGTTTAGTTATGATAGTAGCAAAAAGTCCTTAACTTGAATTATATACAACAAAAGACAAGCTCCTCCTACGCAAGAAAAGGGAGGATTTTTTTATGTATTTAGGAATTATGAATTTTTTTGCAACTGGTAATGCTGATGATGGCTACGCACTAAAAGCTCCAAGTTACATTCTTTTTGTTGCTTTGGTACTTGCACTTTTAGCAATAGTTTTTTTAAGCAAAAAGGAATCAAAGAAGATTCAAACGAAACAATTAGTATTTGCTTCTGTTGCAATGGCACTTGCAGTAGTAACCTCATTTATCAAATTCGTTAACTTACCATATGGTGGCTCTGCTACACTATTCAGTATGTTCTTCATCTGTTTCATAGGTTATCTATATGGAACAAAAATCGGTTTACTTACTGGTGTTGCTTATGGATTTTTACAATTGATAATTGATCCAAGTGTATATCACCCTGTTCAATTATTACTTGATTATCCAGTTGCCTTCGGATGTTTAGGTCTTGCTGGTGTATTCAGCAAATCTAGAAATGGCCTTATAAAAGGATATATTTTAGGTGTTATCGGAAGATATATTGTACACGCAATCTCTGGTTACATCTTCTTCATTCAATGGTTTCCAGCAGAAACAGATCCAATCGTATACACAATAACATACAATGCCTCTTATATCGTACCAGAAGCTCTTGTTACAATCATAATCTTACTAATTCCAGCTTTTACTAATGGCTTAAAAGAAGTAAAGCGTATGGCTAACGAATAGAGTTAACATAACACACACGGCCCATTCACTGTATAGTTACGTCGGATATACATATCCTCGTAGTTTATACAGCCTATGGGCCGTGTTTTATTCTACTCTTCTAGCTTTTCAAATACACGAATTGCACTCATTAAATCATCATGCAATGACTAGATCTTAGCTACATCTATTAATGTTAGGTTCTTCTTATCATCTTCTGCTGTTTCTAAACTTGTAAGAAGTGCGTTTGCAGTATCAAGTGATGTAAGACATGTTACACCTGTTTCGATTGATACACGACGGATTAAGAAGCCATCTTTTGATTTTTCTGCACCTTGAGTAGGGATATCTATTACAAGGTCAATTTCATGTTCAAGGATTAAGTCCATTAGGTTTGGTGATTCTTGCTCAATCTTATTGATTGCAATTGCAGATACACCATTTTCATTTAATAATTTAGCAGTACCTCTTGTTGCATAGATTGTATATCCTAAATCTATGAATCTCTTACCAACACTAACTGCTTCAAGCTTATCCGCATCTTTAACCGTCATAATCATCTTCTTATGTTTAGTAGGATTTACGCCAGCACCAAGGAACGCTTTGTATAGTGCTTCATTGAATGTCTTTGCGATACCTAAACATTCGCCAGTTGATTTCATTTCAGGTCCAAGGCTAATATCAGCTCCACGAAGTTTCTCGAATGAGAATACTGGCATCTTAACAGCGATATAATCTGCTTCTTTTTGAAGTCCTGGAGTGTAACCAAGGTCGCGAATCTTCGCTCCTAATATTACTTTTGAAGCTAAATCAACGATTGGAATACCTGTAACCTTACTAATATATGGAACAGTACGGCTAGAGCGAGGATTTACTTCAATTACATAAACTTCATCTTGGTAAACGATGAACTGAATGTTAATTAAACCGATAACGTTCAAGCTCTTAGCAAGTTTTCTTGTATATTCTTCAATTACTTTCTTAATCTTATCTGATACATTTTGTGTTGGGTATACAGAAATACTATCACCTGAATGGATACCTGCACGTTCCACATGTTCCATAATTCCAGGGATTAAGATATCTGTTCCATCACAAACCGCATCCACTTCCACTTCTTTACCCATTAAGTATTTATCTACTAAGATAGGGTGTTCTTGAACTATACGATTGATAATTCCCATGAATTCTCTTACATCTTGATCATTGATTGCGATTTGCATACCTTGACCACCAAGTACATAGGAAGGACGAACAAGTACTGGGTATCCAAGTTCATTGGCAGCTGCTAGTGCTTCTTCCACCGTATATACCGTTTTTCCTGCTGGTCTTGGAATATTACAACTTTCAAGTATTTCATCAAATAACTCTCTATCTTCTGCTGCATCAACATTCTCTGCGCTTGTTCCAAGGATAGGAACTCCCATCTTAAGAAGTGCTTCTGTTAATTTGATAGCAGTTTGACCACCAAACTGTACTACTGCACCATCTGGTTTTTCTAGATCCACAATGTTCTCAACATCTTCTGGTGTTAGTGGTTCAAAATATAATTTATCTGCAATATCAAAGTCTGTACTTACAGTTTCAGGGTTATTGTTTACAATAATCGTTTCATAACCACTTCTTCTAAGCGACCACACACTGTGTACAGAACAGTAGTCGAATTCGATACCTTGACCAATACGTATTGGTCCAGAACCAAGCACCATGACTTTCTTCTTAGTCTTAGTAGCATCAACTTCATTCTCATTATCGAAACAAGAGTAATAATATGGTGTGGAAGCTGAGAACTCAGCTGCGCAAGTATCAACCATTTTGAAAGAAGCTGTAATTCCATATTGCTTACGAAGTTCTTTCACTTCTTTTTCTGATTTACCTGTCCATTTACCAATTAACTTATCTGGGAATTCTAATTTCTTTGCTTCTAATAATAATTCTTTTGTTAATTCAGACTTCTTAAGAGTATCTTCCATCTCTACTAAGATCGCAATCTTATCGATGAACCATTCATCAATCTTAGTAATTTCATGTATTTCTTCATAAGTGATGCCAAGGCGTAATGCCTCTGCGATTGCATAGATTCTTCTATCATCAATTTTATGAAGTTCTTCTAGCATTCTGTCACGATCAAAGCCATCATATAATCCTGTATTTTCAAGACTATCAACGTGTTGTTCTAAGGAACGAATAGCTTTCATTAGAGCACCCTCGAAGTTAGTACAGATACTCATAACTTCACCAGTAGCTTTCATTTGAGTCGTTAACGTTCTCTTTGCAGAGATGAATTTATCAAATGGAAGTCTTGGAATCTTAACAACTACATAGTCAAGTGCTGGCTCAAAACTTGCATATGTCTTTTTCGTAATTGCATTTGGGATTTCATCTAAGGTATAACCAAGTGCTATCTTAGCTGCTACTTTAGCAATTGGATATCCAGTTGCTTTAGAAGCAAGTGCTGATGAACGGCTTACACGAGGGTTAACTTCGATTACACAATATTCAAATGATGTTGGGTGAAGTGCGTATTGTACATTACAACCACCAGTAATTTTAAGCTCATCAATAATGTTAAGTGCTGAACTACGTAACATCTGATATTCTTTATCCGATAGTGTTTGAGAAGGTGCTACTACGATACTATCGCCTGTATGAACACCAACAGGATCTAAGTTTTCCATATTACAAACGGTAATGCAGTTTCCATTAGCGTCACGCATTACTTCATATTCGATTTCTTTCCAACCTGATATACAACGTTCTATTAAACATTGTCCTACACGACTAAGTCTAAGGCCGTTAGTACAGATGTCGATTAATTGTTCCTCATCTTCCGCGATACCACCACCGCTTCCGCCAAGGGTGTAAGCAGGTCGAACAACTACTGGATAACCAATTGTTTTTGTGAACTCAATTGCAGCTTCAACTGTTGTAACAACTTCACTTGCTGCACATGGTTCTCCAATCTTCTCCATAGTATTCTTGAATTCGAGACGATCTTCTGCTTTCTTAATCGTAAGAGATGTTGTACCGATTAAGCGGACATTGTTTTCACTAAGGAATCCACATTCTTCTAATTCCATAGCGATATTAAGAGCTGCTTGACCTCCAAGTGTAGGCAATACACTATCTGGTCTTTCTTTTATAATAAGTTGTTTTACAATCTCAGGATTTAATGGTTCGATATATACACGATCTGCTATATCTTTGTCGGTCATGATTGTAGCTGGATTAGAGTTTACTAATACAACTTCAACTCCTTCTTCTTTCAGAGAACGGCAAGCCTGTGTGCCAGCGTAATCAAACTCTGCTGCTTGACCAATAACAATTGGTCCAGAACCAATAACTAATACTTTTTTAATATCTTCAATCTTTGGCATTATTTGCAATCCTCCATCATAGTAATAAATTTATTGAATAAAAGTTCAGAATCCCTTGGACCTGCACAAGCTTCTGGGTGGAATTGCACTGTGAAGATATTCTTACCAGTATATTCTAGTCCCTCTACTGTACCGTCATTAACATTCACAAAACTTACTTTCGCAATATTTTCGTCTAAGCTACTGTCATCTACTACGTACCCATGATTCTGTGAAGATATGTATACCCGATTTGTTGATAAATCCTTCACTGGGTGGTTTGCGCCTCTATGACCGTATTTCATCTTGTGAGTATCCCCTCCATTAGCGAGTGCCATCAATTGATGACCAAGACATATTGCGAAGATCGGAACATCACTATTATATAATTTCTTTATCTCTTCAATGATACTGGTACATTCTTTTGGATCACCAGGGCCATTTGACAACATAATTCCATCTGGATTCGCAGCAAGAATCTCTTCTGCTGATGTTAGTGCAGGATATACTGTTACGTGGCATCCTCTCTTAGTAAGGCATCTTGTAATATTATTCTTAGAACCAAAGTCCATCAATGCAACCTTTAATCCCTTATCTGTTCCTTCATCAGCTGGGTGCTCCGTCTTTTTAAGACGACTTACTTTCTCTACAACACCTGCTGGCGTATACTCTTTTAATTTTGCCTTTACTTCGTCAATATCATAATCCTCATTTGTTGTAATCATACCATTCATGGTACCCTTTTCTCTTAGAATCTTTGTAAGAGCTCTTGTATCGATTCCACAGATACCCGGAATATCATGTTTTAAAAGAAAGGTTTCAATTCCATCTTGAGAACGGAAATTGCTTGGTCTTCTTGCAATCTCACGTACAATGTAACCATCTGGCCATGCTCTAAGAGATTCCATATCCTCATAACACACACCGTAATTACCAATCAAAGGATATGTCATAACAACTGCTTGACCAGCATAAGAAGGGTCTGTTAGTACTTCTAGATACCCTGTCATAGAAGTATTAAATACGATCTCACTCACAACTTCTTTTGTTGAACCAATACTGGTTCCTGTAAACACATTGCCATCTTCAAGTATTAAAAAAGCTTTCATATATTAATACCTATTCCTTTCTTTAATAACATTGTTATATATAAACTCTATGAGCTTATTATAGTTTCCTATTTCTATTTGATTTTTTGATAAATTTTTATTATTCTACCACAGAGATAACCAATACACAAGTATAATATGCATCTTTTTCTTGATTTAGTGAATTTTTATACAATTGTATTAATATTTTAATTTATTGATACATTTTACACAATTTATTACTCGTTAGAAATGGGCAAAAAAAATTAAAACTTAAATTCTTTTCTTTCTTCCAAATTGTTACATAGATTTTATTATGAGAAAAATTTCACTAATATTTTTATCATAGTCTTTTAGAATATTTTCTACGAATTCTTTTCGTGAAAAAGGATATTTCAAAATCTATGATTTCAAAATACCCTTCCTATATATACCATCCATCAGGAATGATTCCCTAATAAAATGGAAATGCCTCTAGTTGCTTGCCCTGTCTTTGCTGACTGAACAAACATTCTATACTCATCCAATATTCTATTTTTGTTTAAATCTGAAACATATCTAGGTACATCTAAATCTTCTATGCGACTTCTTGCATCCGTAAGATTTTGACTTGTATATTGATTATTAGAATATACATAATCAAGAGCGTTTGATGAAGCACCAATAGAACTTCTCGACGCCGATACATTCTTAATCGCATCGTCAATCTTTTGAATGTCAAATTCACCGGTTACATCGTAATCGGCTATCCCCAGTGCATCTAAAGTCGAATTAGGTAGTTTTGTATTCATACCAGAACCATTAGCAGATAAAGCAGTATTAACACTTGTAACACTACCATCTAATAATTTCTTTGTATTATACTCTGTATTCCCAGCAACAGAACTAATATGCTGTTTTAATTGGTCTATTTCACTTTGTATACCTGCTTTATCGTCATCAGAGTAAATTGAGTTGCTTGCTTGCAGACTAAGTTCTCTAATTCTTTGTAGACTATCAGATATAGAACCAAGTGCACCGTCAGCAACATTAAGCATATTCTTTGAATTCGCTGCATTATTACTTGCCATGTCGTATCCATTCGACTGACTCTTAAGACTTTCAGCAATGGATAAACCTGCCGCATCATCTGCCGCAGAATTAATTCTCTTCATTGTTGATAGATGTTCATAGTTGGTATTTAATTGTTTATTAATACTTGATACTGCCATACTATCACCTTCCGATCGAATTCCAAATTCTACACATAAGTTACCACTGTATTACTTAGTTAGACACATTATACTAGAAACCTCATTTGTTGACAAGACCTTATTTTCACTTTATTTATTAATCATAATTATAGACTATATCACTTCTCTCTATAAGCTTAACATTTTCCAAAAAGTAACATATCTTAATACTATATCTTATTATGAATTGAGGTATCTCATGAGAAACTATGTTTACCCTGCGCAAATGCAGACACAATCTATGGGTAAGTTATCAGTTCGTGTTAACTCGCAAGCAAACTTAAGGCCAATAGAGAATGCAACTGTTAAAATCACTCGTACTGGTGACCCTTCTAGTGTACTCGAAGAAATACAAACTAATTCTGTAGGTAGAACGGAAACAATTGAGCTACCAGCTCCTCCTTTAGACTACAGTTTAGAACCAGAATCCATGCAACCATACTCGGAATATACTTTAGAAATTTCTGCACCTGGTTTCGAAGATATGACTGTTTCAGGTGCACAGATACTCCCTACCGTTACCGCTTTACAAAGTTCTCAACTATTACCTATCGTTCAACCTGAAACAAGCGAATTGTTTGTTATCGCACCTCATACTTTATATTATGAATATCCTCCAAAGATTGCGGAAGATGAAATCAAAGATGTTTCTAATTTTAATATCGTACTTGACCGAGTTGTTGTACCTGAATACGTTGTTGTTCATGATGGTCCACCTTCTGATAACTCCGCTAAAAATTATTATGTACTCTACCGTGATTACATTAAAAACGTAGCCTCCAGCGAAATCTATGCGACTTGGCCAGAGGCTACTATACAAGCAAACGTTTTAGCAATTATGTCCTTCACGCTGAATCGTGTATATACGGAATGGTATCGTAATAAAGGTTATAGCTTTACGATCACTTCCTCCACCGCTTTCGACCATAAGTGGATTCCAGAGAGAAATGTTTTTGAAAACATCTCCGTAGTAGTTGATAGTATTTTTAATAACTACTTATCAAGACCAAATGTAAAACAACCAATACTCACGCAGTACTGTGACGGTGTTCGTGTTCAGTGTCCGAATTGGATGACCTAATTGCAATAAGGGAGGCATTACCCTTCCGTCTTCATTGCTTCAATCGCACTAATCTTTGTCGCTCTCTTAGCTGGATAATATCCAGAGATTACACCTACTGCAATAGCAAAACCTGCTGCTAAGAATGGTAACCAAATTGGAATAATCGAGAAGCTTGTTGATACTGAATTATCATACATAACAGATGTAGATTTCATTAATGCTTCAAATAGAGGTCCGCCGTATTTGTTAATACAAAATGACGCAATATAGCTAAGTACAATACCAATTATTCCACCAATTAATCCAATCATTCCAGCCTCAAACAAGAACAATTTCTTGATGTCCGTGATACAACATCCTAACACCTTCATTACACCAATCTCCTTTGTTCTTTCATAGATTGACATAATCATAGTGTTAGCAATACTGATTGCAGATACTAACATAGCAACTGCACCAACACCGCCTAGAACCATTTGCATCATATTCGAAGTTTGCTCTAATGGAGCTAGATAAGAATTCAAACTTTCTGTTTGATATCCCATCTCCTTAATCTTTTGTTCTACTTTGCTAACGTTCTTAACATTATCTACATTCAATTGAATGGTTTCATATTCTTTCAGCGCTTTGATGGCCTTCTTCTTATCTGATGGTTTCAGATAATCAATGGCTTCCATATACCATTTCTTAAAGGTATCTAATGACATAAAACATTGATAGTCATACTGTGAATTCTGTTGTAAGATCGCAATATTAGTACCTAAATAAAATTCAGCTTTTTTTGTAGGGTCCTTTAACTCATACTGATACATCTCCATATAAGCTAATATCTTATCCTTACCCGCTTCAAACTGATAAGGTTCATATCGATTCCCTCTCGTTGAATAGAAATAATTCTTAGGTACCTCACTTCCCATAATCAGTACGTCAGGATTTTCTTCTGTTGGCATTTCACCATACTCTACATCTGGCATACCAAATTCTTTCATTGCATCAACATCCATAACAGAACAATACGCATACCCTTCTACTGAGTTACCAATTTTAAGAGTTAGTTGCGCATTTAGAACTGGACTGGCTGTTTTAACATGCTCAATTTGCTTTACGGTATTCAACAGATCTTCATTAATGATCTGCTCTTTAGTATCAATATAATTACCTTTATCATCTTTAATCGCTGCATACTTACTAATTGTTATCGTGGACAAACTGCCGAGTTCCATTACCTGAGACTTGAATCCTGTATTCATACCAATACCGATGGAGATCATTACTACAATCGAAATAGTACCAATAACAACACCAACAACAGTTAATGCAGTTCTGGCTTTTCTTCTACTAAGATTTCGAAGTCCCATCTTAATAAGATCACTAATCTTCATACAGATCAATTCCTTTTTTTATTTTCTTCTTAGCTAGTAGAATTCCAATAATAACTCCTACAACCAAAGTAGCTGCTGATATTCCTGCAATAGGTATATAACTAGATAAGAACGGGTCCTTAGCTGTCGAACCAGTAGTTTCACCATACGTACCGTCCACGCCAGGCATATCGCCTCCAATAGACGTATCTCCTCCTATCGCCATATCTCCTGTATCTCCAGTGGCATCAATTACTTCACCTTCATCGACACCTGTTTCCATATTGGTTGAGTCTGTATCTCCTTCTACTGTAACATCTGTAGTATCTGTATTCGTTGTTTCACCTTCCACATTGGTTGCATCTGTATTGGCTGAATCACCTTCCACATTGGATACTTCTGTATCTGCCGTATCTCCTTCTACATTGGTTGCATCGGTATTGGTTGTTTCACCTTCTACATTCGTTGTATCAGCAGGAGCTTCATTAGTTGCAGAATCTGTATTCCCTTCTGAACTTTCTAATAAGTTCCCACCACTGCCTGAACTAGAAGTATCTGAACCTCCAATTTTTACTTCTGTAGTCACTGTTGTATATAATAACTCATTACCTATCATGGTACTATACATCTATCTTCATCTCCTTTCTTATAAGTCTGCTTCCTCTTCTTTACGTAATTTCTTCTTGTACAAGCTGATTACAACCTTTCTAGCAATAACAATAGCTACAACGAACACTACTACTTGAATTACAATAAATAACCAAGTAGGTAGAATTGCTTTCTTCGCTTCTGGTACAACTGGAATCTCTTCTGGAAATTGACCATTAGAATTAGGATCCATAGTAGGTTGTGCATTAATGAATTGAGTAAAGTCCGCAAACAATTCTACCGTCTCTCCATTACTGTCTTCATAAGTAATCTTTAGCTGACCTGGACAATCTCCTTCCATCAATGGAATTACATCAATCTCATATGTATTTCCTTGTCCTGCTTCAACATTACCAATGAACTTAGTTGATGTATCTGATGCTTGATAGAAATCACTTACTACAGTTGCTGTTACATTATTAAGAGTTGATTTACCCATATTATAGAAGTTGAATGTTAATGTAGTTGCTTCGTTTACCCGTGGTTCATCATAGGAACTAATATAGATATCTTGCACTACTGGTCTTGCATTCTCAGCAACTTGAATATTCAATACTTCATCTACTGTTTTAGAAGCAGTTCCAACTTCTTCCGTCTTACCATCTGGACTTGCTGTTTTACCATCGTATTCATAATCAAAACTTATCTTTAATGGAAACGCATTAGAAGCAGCATCTGCTTTTACCTTTAATTCAATTGATTGTGTTATCGTTTTACCAGCTGGTATTTGTTCTATATAGAAACTATTACTTCCTTCCGTTTGTGAAAATATATTGTTTTCAGAAGAAATTGTTACTTTGATGTTTTTTGCAGCAATTGACGCATGTGTATTCTTAACATCAAACGTAAATTTGAATACTGATCCAGCTTTTAACTTTTCATCACCTGTATTAAAATTACTTATAATTAATTTTGGTACACTTGTATTTACCGTAACTTTAGGATTCGTAATATCCCGTACGAATAAACTAACATTCTCCGTACCATCTTCAAAATCAGTACCGTCTTTGTTTAAGTACTTATATGTGAACGCATATGTTAATTCATGAAGACCTTCCGTAATATCCTCGGATAGTTCATATTGCATCTTAACTGTCTTCTTCTTACCAGCTTTTAATTCATCGATATAAACATAAGGTTTCGCCGATACCGGACTTAGTCCTGATGCTGCAATATTAGACGGCGTGAATTTTAATTGCTTAACTGTTGTCTTTCCTTTATTCTCCACTGTAAACGTCATAGTTACTCTACCATTTGCAATTGGTGTTTCTGGAGATTGTATTACATTGGTAATAACAATGTTTGGTTTCCCATTATTCTGTACTTGATCTTCAGGGACAACTACGTTAATAAAGATATCCGCTGTTTCTGTATACCCTTCACCTTTTTTATCATCATACCATGAAACTGTAACCTTTAAGGATTTCGTACCTGATGTAGCTTTCGAAGTAACCTTTACAGGGAATTTAACACTCTTTGTAGCTCCGTTTGATAAATCACCTAAAGACATCTCGGATGTTGAATAATTTGGTACTATATCCGTTTGAGTTCCAAAGTCCCCCAAAGATATACTTACATCCTTGGCAGTTAAGTCACCTGTATTCCCAACTTTCAATGAAATATCAAATTCATCTCCACGATTCACTTCTTTATCATAATCAATACTACTGATTTTAATCTTTGATGCAGCTTTCTGTCCTGTTACTTTAACACTTAATTTTTTAGAAAAATTTAAGGCACATGTAGAATACTCACCTGTATCATAGTCAATATAATCTCCAGTACCTACAATTGATAACTTGTATGTCCCATTACTTGCTAACTCTGCAGTTTCAATATCAAACTCTAATACATATTGCGTATTTTTTGTAAGCGTTGTTACTTCTGCTGAAGTGCTTGCAAACTTTACAGTGACATCAGACGTAATATTAATCGGTGCATCCGTATCAACATCTACGCTAAAACTAATATTTTCTACGGAATTAAAATATGTATTGCTATTTAAGCTAAACGGAATCTTTACATGTTGTGTTTCTCCCGCTTTAATTTCAACAGTATCTAACGTACCCTTTAACTTAAATGTTTTTGTAACCTCAGATGCTTTACTCACCATTCCATTGCCAACAATATTTACGACAACCATTGCAAGTAGCGCAATATATGAAAGCAGTTTTTTCATCTTCTTTCCTTTCATTTTAACTTTCCTCCTCTTTACCTACTTTTCTTCCATTTTCAATTATACCAATCTTTTTATGATATCATTTCTTCTGATAATCATTGTTTTCGTAACTCACAATCCTATTCAATAGTTGCAGCTGATGTTTCTTCCAGTTCATTTTCACCTGTAACCTCACTTCCGTTTGTAATCTCCGATTGTGTCACGACTAAACTTTGGATATGATCTTCTTTATCTTCTTTCTTTTCTTCTTTCTTTTCTTCTATCGCTTCTTCATCTTCTTGAATTGATTCAGGCTTTTGTGTATCTTCTACACTTTCCATGTCCATCTTCTCGTCAGAATTCAACAAATCAACACTCTCTATCTTGCCATCTAAGATACGAATAATCTTATCTGCAAATTCTGCTAATCGCCTGTCATGCGTAACCATAACAATTGTCTGATTATTAGCTCTCGCAACCTCTTTAATTAAATCCATAACTTCCATCGTTGTCTTCGTATCAAGATTACCAGTAGGCTCATCTGCAAACACAATTTCTGGTTTTGCAACGAATGCTCTTGCTATACCAACTCTTTGTTGCTGACCACCACTCATTTGCTTTGGCTTATGTTCAAGCCTTGTTTTAAGACCAACCTTAACTAACATATCTCTTGCCATCTTTTTTCTTCTCTTGGGTGGTATTCGTTTGAATACTAATGGGAACTCAACATTCTCTAATGCAGTCATTGAATTCATTAGATTATAAGACTGAAACACAAATCCTAGATACTTTTGACGGAATTTCGCAAGATTTTTCTCACTCATCTTATGAATATTCTTACCCTTTATAATAATCTGTCCACTTGTTAACTTCTCAATACCTGCCATTAAGTTTAGTAAGGTTGATTTTCCAGAACCAGATGTTCCTAACAAGCAACAGAACTCACCTTTATAGATATCAAAGCTCACATCTTCTACCGCAGTAATTCGTTCGCTACCCATTCGGTATACCTTTTTTACATTACGAACCTCAATTACTTTTTCTTTTTCCTCTGCCACTATCTCACCCCCCTTTCAAATATAGTAAAACTAGTCAAACGGATTTCTAACCGATTACCCGTTATTCGGTTAAATAGCATACAGTCTTACATCTACAATCGTACTCTATATTTGTCCAATATAGAAGTATTTTTTTCTTAAGAATTCCTTACAATAAATTGTAAAAAATACGAAATCCAAACAAAAACCGTAGTATAGTAGTTAGAACTTGTCTATTTACCATAATACGGTTTGTAAAGTCTCTTATTTTGATCTTTTTACAGAAGAAGTAGCTTTTAAAACTTCCTGCGCTTCCCGCTCTTCTTGATCTTTCAACTCTAATCTGTAATCAATAAAACGAACAAATAAAACCTTAATCAAAGCACCTACTGGTACCGCTAAAATCATGCCTAAGAATCCACCAACAGCACTACCAAAAATCAAGAAAATAATAACTAGTAATGGGTGAATCTCAATACTATGACTAAGTAGTTTTGGTCCTATAATATTACCATCTATTGTTTGAATGATGAATAATGCTATAACCCCCATAATCATTCTCTTATAATCAGTATTAATTAAACATACTATTATAGTTCCTGCATATGCTACAAACGGTCCAAAATACGGTATCAAATTACAAAGTCCAGCCAATACGCCAATTACAATACTAAACTTAACACCTATAATAGATAATGCAACACTAATTAATACCATCATAACAAGAACGTCTGTTAATTGCCCTTTCAAATAACCAGAGAAAACGGTATCTGCATCACTAATAAATTGTCTAGCGTGTTTATTGAATTTCGTACTTAATAATGCTCTTGATACTTTACTAATATAGTTCTTAATCATAGCACCATCAATTAAGAAATAGATTCCTATAATGAGTGCAAAGATAAACGTTGTTAGATACCCTGAAATATTTGTTACAGATCCTAATATTGAATTACCAAATCCTTTTAAACCATTCATTAAAAATGTGGTTGCTTCTTTGATATATGAATTCAGTTCAGCTGATTGAATATTCAAGCTCTCTAATTTTCCCATAATCTGATTAACAAATTCATTAACAGTATTGATAAAATTAGTAACAATTACTACAATATCATCAAAACTAGCGAATCGAACCTGATCTGTTACACTGTATACAAGCATTGAAATCAATGCAGTTACTGCCAATAATATGATAACCAACGTTGTTACTACAGCGTATGTTCTACACGAATTTTGCTTCTTTTTAAAGATACGCCAATTTTTAAAATGGTTCTCAAAGAAATTCACGATTGGTTCTGTCAAATAAGCAAACACAAATGCTAAAAGTATTGGCTTCATCACGCGTAATATCCAGTTTAGTATCTCTAACAAGTTAGCTACAATAGCTGGTGCACTTTTTGCTACCAAGCTCAAACAGTAGATAATGATACAAGTCACGATAACATAGATGGACACTAAGGTGTAATGTTTGTTCATCTTATCTTTTACTTTCATTCTGTTTAAACACCTTTTTCTACAAATAATTTTATTACTTCCACAGCATTATCAATACCAACGAAATCACTCTTGATTGACAAATGATAGTTTTCTGCTTTACCCCACTTCTCATTGGCATGATAATTGTAATAGTTCGCCCTTCGCTTGTCAATCTTTAAGATATTTTCTTGTGCCTTTGCTATTGGCATATTGTACTTCGTAGTGGCACGTTCAATACGATTTTTTATGTCTGCCCATACAAACACATGAACAACATTGGGATTATCTTTCAATATGTAATCTGCACATCTTCCAACAATTACACATGGTCCTTCTGCAGCAACCTTTCTTATAACATCAGATTGCGCCAAATAGATTCTGTCATCTAAAGATAAATTAGCAAAACCCATATCTTGATTTCCATAAGCGCTCATCCCCATTGCAATTGAATATAACAAACTATTGGTTGCCTTATCTTCAGCTCTTTCGAATACAGATTCTGCAAATCCACTTTCTTTAGCTGCTCTGGTAATTAACTCATTGTCATAGAATGGAATGCCTAATATCTTAGCTAGTTTCTCTCCGATTTCTCGTCCACCACTTCCATACTGTCTACTAATTGTAATGATCTTATTCATAACAATCCCTCCATTCGTCAAAATAATCTGTACAAACTTATAACTCTTTCAAGTCAAGCTTCTTGACTTTAGTACGGTCTTATACTACGTGTAATCCTAGCTCTAGAACTTCGTTCTATCGCTAACTGATCGGGTAAATACGT
>ERZ781271.20-NODE-20-length-103298-cov-12.836328_pt1 | contig 103298 bp, 65 predicted proteins | sample MGYA00375849_ERZ781271 | MGnify/ENA primary metagenome ERZ781271 (study PRJEB29790, sample SAMN06051245) | human gut metagenome | host: Homo sapiens | place: USA: Cincinnati, Ohio | collected 2013-06-10 | study: EMG produced TPA metagenomics assembly of the Gut... | reverse complement strand
ACCACGTAAGGATTTTTAACTCTTAATCTATACATTTGGAAAGATTATATTTCATTGTGTTTTATAGATTGAGGGAACACTTACATATCCAAGTAGATTAATGTTAAATGCACCAATTTCTGTAAAACATGCAAAATATAATACTCAACCCATATATTTAAGGAGGAAGAAATAATATGAAGAAGAATTTCGTAAAGAAAACGCTTGCAACTACACTTGCATTAGCAATGGTAGCTACAGCAATGCCAGCAGCTTTCACAACTGCTTCAGCAGCTAAAGCTCCTGCATTAAACAAAAAGGCTAAAACACTTTACATCAATGATAATGAAATCGGTAGCTCATTCGATTTCAACATCAGCAACAAAGTAGCTAAATCTACTTACAAATGGACTACATCTAACAAAGCTGTTGCTACAGTAAACTCAAAAGGTTTAACTAAAGCAGCTACTAAGACTGGTAAAGCTACAATCTCTTGTAAAATCACTCTACCTACTAAGAAAACTAAAACTTTAAAAGCTACTGTAACAGTTAAAGAAAACGCTACTAAAGTTTGGGTTAAGAACGCTCCAGAAAAAGAAATCGGTATCGGCGAAAAAGCTTATGATTTCAATAGTTCATTCTCAACTGCTTCAGGTGCAACAGCAACTGACTATAGAACTTGGGAAATTGACAAAGATAGCAACACTGCTGGTGCAACAATCGATGCTAAATCTGGTGTAGTTACTACTACTAAAGCTGGTGAATTCAAAGTTAGAGTAAGAGCTTACCAAAACAAAGCTAAATTAGCAGCTAACGATACTGTAGATTCAGAATGGTTAACAGTTAAAGTAGTTTCTTCAATTAAAACTGTAGCACAATCTGCTGCTGAAGGCGTTAAAGTAACATTTGACGATGATATGAGCAAAACTGTTAAAGCTAGTAATTTTACAATTACTAACAAAGTAACTAAAGCTGTAATGGGAATTAAAGATGGTCTAACTTTCTCAACTGATGGAAAAGAAGTTAGCATTGCAACTTATGGAATTTTCGCTGATAACGGAACTTATGTATTAAAATATGCTGATAAAGAAATTGAATTCAATACAACAATCGGTGCTGTTGAATCAATCGAATTAGCAACTACTACATGTAATCCTAATGAAGCAAAAGAAGTTAAATACGTATTAAAGAATGCTAATGGTGTTGATATTACTTCAACAGTTGATGCTGGTCAAGTTGCATACGAAGTAACAGAAAATAAAAATGGTTACTTTGATAGCACTAAGAAAGAATTAACAATCTTCGCTAAAGACAGCGTAGCTAAATTCAAATTAACTTATCATTCACAAAAATACAATACAACTACTGGTCTTGAAGAAGGCAACAAAACAATAGAAGGTGTTGTTACATGTGTTGACAAAAATGCTACAACTTATGGCGCATATGAAAAATATACATTATTAACTTCTGATAAGACTGCAATTGATTGGGCTAAAGTAACAACAACTACTAATTCAATCAGTGTAGGTCAAACTAGAAACTTATTCTTAAATGCTAAAGATTCAGCTGGAAAAGATGCTACTGGATTGAAATTCAAATCTGGTAATAATGATGTATTATTAGTTTCATCTGAAAATGGATACGCTAAATTAACTGCTGTTAAAGCAGGTGCTACAGTAGTAAATGTATATACAAGCAATGATGTATATCTTTGGTCATTACCAATTACTGTTAATGCTGAAAGCAAGAATACTTCATTAGTTCTTTCATCAGCAAGTGTTACTGTTTCTAATGCAGCTAATGTATCTACTACATCTGTTGGAGTAACAGTAAGAAATCAATTTGGTGAAATTGTATCTACTAATGAATTTACACCAGAGTTAATGACTAAACTTGAAACTGGCGTAACAGCACCTACAGTATCTGTAGCTAAAGATAAACTTACAATTGATGCTTCTACTGCTACAGCTAATAAAACATACCAATACAAGATTAAATTAGATAATACTTCTGCTTATGCAGTATTAACTGTTACAGTTAAGGCTCCAACAACAGATGGTTTAAGTAAGACTAGTACAGTAGCAATTGAATTATCATCTGATAAATTTAACACTACTATTACTAATGATACTACACTTGCTGATTTAAATCTTAATATCAAAGTTATTGCTAAAGATTCAAACGGTGTAGCAATTAATACTGTTACTACTGGATCTGCTACAACTGTAACGATTGAAGGTCCTGCAGGATTTGATAAGGTTACTTTAGCTGATTCAGCAAACGGAAACTTTAGTGTTGTATCTGGATCTTCAATAATTGAAAAATATCCAGTTGGAACTTACAAAGTAACTGCTCAATATAAAGTTCCTAATAGCACAACTTATAAATATGCAGTAGAATACTTTACACTTACAGATGAGCAAGTTGCTCCAACTGCTAATGTAAAGAAAACAATTTCAACTGCAACTTCAGCTACTGGAGCAATTGCAGAATGTATCGAAATCAAGAAAAATGATACTATATATGCAGTAGAGTCTTTCAAAGGAACTGACAATGGTAAAGGTTCTGTTAATGTTGAATCTGTAAAAGTTACAGAAGAAATTGGAAACTTTACAGTTGTTCACACAATTGCAATCGGTAGAACACTTACTTACGTAGTTAAATAAGTAATCTAATCAAAGAAAAGGGGCTGTAAAAAAACTCCCCTAATAAACAAGGTCACTCACATCAGCTGATGCGAGTGACCTTGTTTTATCTGGCTCTTTGTCAAGTGTTGGGGTGTGAGGTGCGTTGCACCCGCACCAATACTGGATAGAGAGCTGTTTTTATGTTTTGTTCTATAGTATCTATTTCAGAGCATGCAAAAAAAGCCAAGTGCCAGTCTGTTAAATTATGTTAGTTGCTATGCAAGATTCTAGTACGGAATCTTTTGAAATTGCGTATTCCATAAGATGTACGTTTTATTACTTTGATTTTGTTATTAAAACCTTCCGTAGGTCCATTGGTGATTCTATATTTAAACGCATTTAGTATTCCTTCGGACCAATGTCTATAAGTAGCAGCACACTTTTCAAATTCAGGGATGCCGCACTTTTCAGCCATCTTAATCCAATCCCAAAAGTCAAGTCTTTGCTTTTTGTACTGATTGCATTGGCAAATGTCATAAAAATCTTCTTTTAGTCGATGAGCTAAACGTAAGTCATCACTGTATTGAAGCATTAAGTCACATGCTTTTTTACTTTCATCCTTTAATGTATAATATCTAGCAAGAATCAACTTATGGCTACGTTTGTAGTATTTACGTAGAGATGGAATCATTGATGTCTGTAATCTCTTTCTTACATTCTCAATTGCCCAAGTAACCTGTCTGATAAAATGATATTTATCAATAATAACCTTAGCATTCGGAAAATATGTATGCGCGATATCTACATAAGGTTGCCACATATCACATACAAAATATTTTACACGATAACGTTCTGAACGATTTATTTTTCTGAAGTATTCTGAAAGGTGAGGCTGCGTACGATCAGGAAGAATATCAAGGATAGTTCGTTTCTTAGGATTTACAAGAATACATTGATATTTACCTGTTTCAGCGTTACCTTTGAATTCATCAATTGAAATAGAATCACCTAATTTGGGGCAATCATAGCCTATGGTATCAAGTATACGAATCACAGTATTGATTGATAAATTTGTGATTTCAGCAACTTTTTTGATAGAAACGGTATTTCTAAGTAAATCAACAGTTTTCATAGTGAGTCTTCTGGTTCTTTGCTGGTATCTGGACAAGAATGAATACGATTCAAAAAAGCGTTTCCCACAAGAACAAATATACCTGCGTTTTCTTAAAACAAGATAGCAATCCTTCAACTGAAAAGGTAAATCCTTTATTTTTTGCATACGGTAGTCGTGAATTCGTTTTGTTTCCTTTCCACAAGCGGGGCATGTGTGTAAAGTAGGTTTTGTTTCAATGTGAATTTCAATAAAATGATCCGCTTGGGTAATTTTTTTTATTTTAACATCTTTTAAATCTAGTAATTTATTGATATAATTAGATAGCATTTATATGCACCTCCGAGTGATTGTTGGCTAGACTGGCACTTGGAGGTCTTTTTTATTATAAAATAAAATATTGGAGTTTACGAGTCTAAATCGTATAACCCAACACTTGACAAAGAGCCTCAAAAAAACGCTGTACGTTCTATGAACGTCAGCGTTTTTTCTTTAGGGGAGTTTTTTTACACCCCCTTTTTTTAGATCTACTTTTATAGTGTTATACAGTGAGTACAATATTCATCACAAGAATTACAAATAAAAAGAGGAATACAATATATAGAGTATATCCTCTTTCTATTTGCTTAGTTATTCTTGATTTGATTCACTTCTCAATTTCTTAATGCGTTCTCTTGAGTCTTTAGTAATCCTATTACATGCAAATCCTATACCTATAATGGACCAAAACATAGGAGAAACAGTAACTGTAGAATCATTAATAATTCCTGATATCATATATCCAATAGTACCAATTAACAATAAAATTCCGATTTGTTCTGTATATGTTTCATAATTACATCGGTGATAAGTCTTTATACAATCAATAACGTAAAGAATATAGAATACTAAAAATGACATAAGAGAAAGCATTCCAGTCTGTATACCTATCTGCAAATACATATTGTGTGGTTTTGTTATTATGGAATTAGCGAATCCATAATTAGCTTTTCCAACATAATCATTCTGTGGAAATAAATAACCATATGTGTCTGCACCTGTACCAATAAACCAACTATTCTTTAACATTGGAATACTTCTTGACCATATATAACCACGTCCGGAGAATAATGATTCATGTCCTTTTAAGAAGGTATCTATGGGTTTTGCAATATTATCTATTCTCCCATATGCGTTATAGTATTCATAGCTATTTGATTCAGTTTTTGATAGGAAGTACCATGTTTGATTATCAATGACAATTTCACAGCCTAAAGTACCGTTTTCATCAAGGTATACCGGAGACACTGTTATTCCATTAAACTCAGGATCTAGTAAGGTATATGATGTAATTGTTGAATCATAATTATTATTATGTGGCTCACCGTTCTCATCATATATTGTACAGTTTAATGAATTATCATCTGTAATTTCGCATTTTACATAGATAGGTTTGTTATTGTAATCTATCTTGATATAATCATTTGTTACTTCAACTGCTTGGAGTGGTTTAGCTTCTTCGCTACCTATTAAAGCATTCTTTAGTGTGGATAGATATGAAAAATTCTGTGATATATTAATAATAATAAATACCACTAATACAGTTAGTACAGTTAAAATAAATACTTTCATGTTTTTAAAAACTTTTTTTCTTAGCACTATCATAAGTATTATGCTTGTAATAATTAATACAATAAGTCCTGTTTTAGATTGCGCTCCAAATGTACAGATAACTAAAAGTAAAGCTAAAGTTGCTGCAGTTATCTTCTTCCATTTTTCGTTGGTAAACACAGAAAAACCAACAACTATAGGAAAGAGTAAAGATGCATAAACTCCAATATAGTTAGGATTGTAGAGTGAAGAATATACTCTGTTTTTTTCAAATTGAAAATCAATATTATTAATATTTTTCCAGTTTGACGGACCTAATATTAATGCTTTTCCTAAATCTGTTCGAAACAGGTCTAATCCTATCGCTTGAAAGCTTCCTAGCAATGTTATAAGTGCTATTCCGACCGCTGTAAATCTAATAAGTAATCTTATATCTCTTTCGCTCTTGACGTTCCTATACGCGTAAATTACAAGCAGGCAATAGGTAAGTAATACTAAAGTAGATTCAAATTGTTCGTATCCACCATTCCACACGATTTGTTTGTAATCAGACATAATAGCTGAAGCAGTAACCAGTATAGCATATAGCCCTAATGGAATCATCCAGGTCTTATACCCATTCATTTTCTTGTCAGTGAATCGTTGGTAAAGCAGAATTAATGCAATTATAATTCCGTCTACGGTAAGAAATATACTTTTATAAAACAGAAAGAAATCCGTAACCTTTTCCCGGTTAGGGAACCAAGCAAATTGTTGGTATTCGTTTGAATAGTTATATTCATGCACTATAAGTGGAATAACTAGTAATACAAGTAGTAAAGGAACTAATAGATAATTAATTTGTTTCTTGCTTGAACTAATTTTATTCCGATTCACTGACGTTTTTGATAACGTAGTTTTATTCATTTTGACCTCCATTCATATTTATTTGCATTACTGTATGAAAAATCACGCTGTTTCTTGTATAACTATTAGAGCGTGTAAACATACCGTATTAATTATAGTCGCAAATAGATAAATCTTCAAGTAAGAATAAAAAACCCACAAGCAATTTGCCTGTGGGTTTTTAAACTAAAATCTAATTAGTTTGTAGTTGTGAATGTTTTTCCAACTTTAACTGTATGAGAGATTACAAACTCACCGATTTGTTCAGTAATTGTAACTTCTTTTACATGGTAACTCTTAGATCCGTTAGATACATATTGTTTTTCTGTAAGTGGTTGAACTGTACATTTATCACGATTTACAGTAATGTTCTTAATGATTTCATCAAATGAAGTTGCGTTAAGTGACTTAACTGTTACTGTAGGGGCAACTTGATTATCTTCAACATTGATGTAAGCTACTGTACGTTTTACATTGTTTGCAGAAACTTCAACTGAAGCGTCAATTCTATAAGTTCCTGTTGCAGCTTTTTCAATTGATGAAGAATTTGCAACAAGGTAATTGAATGTTAATACTCCATTATCAAATGTGAAGTGAGGTTTATGTGTATCATCCGATGTAGTTCCAACTGATACAACAGTACCATCTGGTTTTGTTACTTTTACAGTTGCGTTAATAGCAGATCCTGAAACAACACCATTTTTATCTTTTTCAAATAATTTATTAGAAACTGACAACATGTTATCTTTAATTTCAGTACTCTTTGTAATTGTAGTATCAACTTTTTCAGTTGTTGTAGCAAAACCGATTGAAGAAGTTTCATCACCAGCTTTATCAACTACATTAATAGTAATTACAGCTTGAACTTTAGCGTTGTCTTTTAATGAAACACTAAATTGGTAGATTCCTTTAGTAATATCATTAGCATTAACTACAACTTTAGAGTCAGCAACTTTGATTAAGTTATTTGCTTTATTTCCTAAGTTTTTAGCAGCTTGGTTCATAGCAGTAACTTCTGCAAATTTAGCATTTTCCACTACTTCATTATATTGGTCTTTAACTGTAACTTTAACTTCAGTTTCACCATTAAAACCATTTGATACGGTCATGTTAGTTGAAGATAAAACAACTGAAGATGCTTTTCTTTCAGCTTTTACTACAACTGGTAAAGACCATAAGAAAGTATCACCTTTGTATACATTTACTACAGTAGCACCTTCGTTAACAGCAATTAATTCTGCAGAATCATTTACCGAGTTTACTAATAACACATTATCGTTTCCTGATTTGAATGTTAATCCAGTAACACGATTCTTTTCTGAATCTTCAGCATTTACATATAAAACTTTGTTTTCATCACCAACACAGATAATATTGCTATTTACTGTTACTTTAGTCCAATCTGGTTCTTGATCAGCAATAACATAATTTTTGTAGTTTCCAACTGATGCAGCAACTTTATCAACAGCTACGATAGTAGCTTCTGCTGTTTTAACTCCGATTTCGTTACCTTTTTCATCCCAGTTATATGTGTGGTAAGTAGCTTTAACTTTGGCAGTGCTTCCTTTAGTAAAGATAGTTAATTTACCATCAACTAAATATCCGTTATTGTTTTCAACAGCTTCAATAGTAACTGTATCTTGTTTAGCATCTGTTATATCAACACCATTAGCATTTTTTAATACATATTTAATAACAGTTTCTTCATTTGTGTTTACTTTAGAAGTAGTAATTTCGATTGTTTCAACATTACCAATTGAAGTTGCAAATTCATTAGTAGCGCCAGCGTATGTTAATACATATGTTCCGCCATCAACAAAGCTATTGTAAGTTTCTAAAGTAACAACTTTACCATCTTCAGAAAAATCAATGTCTTTGATAGAAGAAACTACATTGTTAGTTTTGTTTTGAATTGCAAAATCAGATATTTTAACTTTATCTTTCATATTGTCGTCAAAAGTTACTGCTACTTTAGAGATGTGTGATTGTTTTACACTATCAATTGAAGAAACAACTTTGATTGTCATCCATTCTGAATCAACTGTATCGTTAGCAGCTAATTTTTCTTTGTTTTGGTAAGCTCTAACTCTAACTTTGAATTCACCAGCTTTAGTAGTTGTTACTTTACCATTTTTTCTATCGATCTTAGCGCCTGCTGTGTTGCTAGCTTCGTCGATTTCCCACATTCTATAATCAGTAGCTTTAGCACCTGAAGCAGTTGAGAATGAGCTATCGAAATCGAATACGTTTTCGCCGATTCCTACAGTGTTATTTTCTGGAGCGTTTTTAGCCCAAACTTTTGTAGCGTTTTCTTTAACTGTTACAGTAGCTTTTAAAGTTTTAGTTTTCTTAGTTGGTAAAGTGATTTTACAAGAGATTGTAGCTTCACCAGTTTTTGTACCAGGTGTAGTTAAACCTTTAGAGTTAACTTTAGCGATTGCTTTGTTTGAAGTTGTCCAAGAGTATTTTGAACCACTTACTTTGTTGCTAATGTTGAAATCATATTTGTTTCCAACTGCATTTTCATTGATATAAAGTGTTTTAGATGTTCTGTTTAATGCTGGAGCTTTTGCTGCAGATGCAGTTGTGAAAGCCGCTGGCATTGCTGTAGCTACCATTGCTAATGCAAGTGTAGTTGCAAGACTTTTCTTTACGAAATTCTTTTTCATGTTTTTCTTCCTCCTAAAATTCGGTTAAATAACTTATGTAACATAAGTTACTCAATTACATTTACAAAGTTGCTTCGATGAATCGTTACTATTACAGACATTTTCCCGTCAGAAGTGGTGTCAAATACAATTTCTTATATAAGGCACAACCAATACTTAATCCAAAGAACTCTGTCAAACACTAGGTTTTAGGAGTTCTTTGGGGATATTTATCTATAATTAGCAAGTCACGAAACATTATGAAATATAATCTTTCCAATAACAAGATGATTATAACAACATTCAATTCAAAGGTCAAGTATTTTTCCAATAAATTTACTTCTTGTCATATTCTGTATGATGTTCCAAAATGTAACAACTAAGCACTTTCGGAGCATTTTTCTTCGTTTCTTGTAAAGATTACATTCGGGTCAAGGACACTTATGAACATTCATGTTCGAGATGTGATTTGCTGTATCCTTAACATGCTTATATAATGCACTTTGTTTGTGTCAATTTTATGTCATGCTTTTGTCATAAGTAGATTATTTTTAGGTTATTTCTGTATATAAATTGCCTTATTCTTACCAGAGCAACCCCTTACATATCCATACAATCATAGTAAACATCTGACTTTACGGGATTTTTAGCCACAATTCAAACACAATCAATATTATAATTTATTTCCTGTATTTTTTATAATACATTTCGCTAAACATTAAACATTATAATAAAAAAAGTGATAACACATACTCTCGAGATATGTCTTATCACTTTCTTCTATATAATATAGTAAACTCCGTATTACTATTATCTATTGTAATTATTTTAGATTCATTTCATTTTAGATCTATTTCAACTTTAAGATTGCCTCAACTGTATCTTGCATCTTTTCCGTATCACAAACTGTATCATGAAGAACTTTTGCACTTCTAATATCTTCAATTGCTTGAGGCACTTTCACGTTTGCAATCGTGCTTAATTCATCTACTAATTCGAAGTCTGTCATTGAAGCGTATTTTCCATCAATTGCTTCCATAACACTTCTTGTGAACTTATATGGACTCGCTGTTGATGCGATTACTGTCTTAGTCTCATCTTTAGTAGCTTCTACATAATCTTTATATACAGCTGCAGCAACTGCAGTGTGTGTATCAATTACATAACCAGTCTTCTCATATAAATCACGAATTGTAGAAGCAGTTTTTGCTTCGTCTGCATAACCACCGATGAAATCAGCAAGTTCTGCCTTCATATCATCTGTAATGTCATACACTCCAGCACTTGATAATGCATTCATAAGATCTTTTGTCTTAGTTGCATCGCCCCCAGCAATCCTATAGATTAATCTCTCTAAGTTACTTGAGATTAAGATGTCCATTGATGGTGAAGTTGTTAAGATGAAATCTCTGTTTCTATCATAGGTTCCCGTCTTAAAGAAATCATATAATACTTTATTATCATTGGAAGCGCAGATTAATTTACCAATTGGTAATCCCATGTTCTTTGCATAGTAAGCAGCTAAGATGTTTCCAAAGTTACCTGTAGGTACAACTACGTTCATCTTTTCTCCGCTTGAAATCTGGCCATTTGCTAATAAACGGCTATAGGCATATACATAGTAAACGATTTGTGGTACTAAACGTCCGATGTTAATTGAGTTTGCTGAAGAGAATTGATATCCCGCTTCCTCCATTGCTTTGGCAAGGTCTTTATTATTAAACATATCTTTTACACCGCTTTGGGCATCATCAAAGTTTCCTTTGATTCCAACAACATATGTATTGTCACCCTTTTGTGTAACCATTTGCTTTTCTTGAATTGGACTTACACCATCTTTTGGATAGAATACAATGATTTTAGTTCCTTCTACATCCGCAAAACCTGCTAAGGCAGCTTTACCAGTATCCCCTGATGTGGCTGTTAAGATTACAATATCATTCTTCACTTCATTCTTTCTTGCTGAAGTAGTTAATAGATGAGGTAAGATGGATAATGCCATATCTTTGAATGCGATTGTTGATCCATGGAATAATTCAAGATAGTAAGCACCATCTGCTTTTACTAATGGAGCAATTTCTTCGGTATCGAACTTTGAGTCATACGCTTTATTAATACAATTCTTTAATTCGTCATCTGTAAAATCAGTCAGGAATAATCGCATTACTTCAAAGGCAGTTTCTTGATAGCTAAGTTTTGCTAACTCGCTAAGTGCTATAGTTAATTTAGGTATATATGTTGGTACGAATAATCCTCCGTCGTCTGCTAAACCTTTTAAAATTGCCTGTGACGCTGTTACAGTTACATCTTCACTTCTTGTACTTTTGTATAAGAGATTCATCTTCGCTCATTCCTTTTCTTATTATTTTATAGTAAGACATACAGAATCTTAATTCCATGTAGTTCTTAATTTTAATTATGTAGTTACTAAGTATCTAACTCTACCTGATTCTCCCTGAGAGCAATACTTAAAATGCATTATACCATGTTTCTTATCATAGAACAATCAAAATTCGCCATTCTTCCACTGAACGCATTATATCACATCACGCTATCACAGTAAAGTGTTAAATGAGAGAAAACGGTAAGGATATTGTTCCTTACCGTAAATCTCTTACTTATAAAATTCGTGACCGCCATACTTGAATAACCATGTCAAGTTGTTATCAAACCAACTCATGTTACTCTTTTTAGCTTTACTTCTTGCCGAGAAATATAATGCCCCTTGTGACTCATCTTCACCATTTAATACTCGTTCCACAGCTTCTCTAGTTGATTTAGAGATTGACACGGACCAGTACCTTCCATCTGCAATTGGGGAGAATTGAGTGGTTCTTCCGTTTTTCTGAAATACCACTTCTTTCACCGTATCAGGGAATTGGCTACTCTTCACACGATTCAGTATTACATTAGCTACTAGCATCTTACCTTTAATATCCTCGCCTGTCGCTTCGGCTTCTACTATTCTAAGTAATACCTCTTTTTGGTTAGCCCCTAAACTTATAGCTGGGACTGTTTCTTCTTTTTTCTTTTTACTTGCAGCTGCCTTTGCTTTCTTTTCTTTTTTATCCGGATTCTTTGTTGTAGTTTGTTCTTCTACAACCACCTGTTCATCTGTCTTCTCTTCTGCTTCTTCTTTACTCTTATCCACTACATTCTCTGATCCAACACTTATCGAAAAATCTTCCATTACGGTTTGTCCCATAAGTGCTGCGCGCTTATCTGCTGCAATAATCGTACGATTTACGATTTGTAAGCTGTAGTTTTCTGTATTCTCTGCGACTTCTCCTTCTAGCACATTATGTGCTAATAAATTGACGTTTTCATTCTCGGCTTGTATTTGTGCTTTTTTTGCTGTTTCTTCCTTTGCTTCCTCGAAAACTTCATTCGTAACGGATGCTGCTTTCGCGTATGCTTCAGGCGTATTACTGCCTTTGGCAAATGAGCTGTCTGCACAAAGTACTAATACAACTGCTGCCATTGCATATGCTGTAATCATTAGACATGATTTATAACATTCAATACCAGAGTATTTCATATTTTCCTTTATGCGGTGAAGAAACGAGTGTATTTTTAGCATACATACTTCCTCTTTTCTTATTTTTTTTGTGCCCCGCCTAAGCACATTTGCATTATATCATCTAGTAACTTGATGTCAATAACTCCTTCTATATTTTGGAGAATAGGATATCAACTTCCCATAGTTCCGTAAAATCATGAGTAAAATCCGCTAATTAACAGTATTAAGTAAGTGTTATTTTTGTTTCATTTCACAACATTTTATTTAACAATTCTTTAACTAGTTATTAATTATTTTATGCGACATTTTTAGTTTTTATTCAATTTTTAAGTTTTTTTTATTATTTGATTAACATTAAATCACGTTTTTTCAAGCTTTTTCATTATTTTCTTCTCTTTACCACCTCGATTTCTATTTAACATTTTGTTAATAATTATATTCATGGATTTATAATTTATGATACTTTTCGCTTTATATTAATTCACGTTACATGCATGCTTCCTTGTCCAAACTATCCCATTATGCTATACTCTGATTAAGAAAATAATACTTGCAATGTGTATAAGCTTCCTTGCTTTCACACTATGTCCAAAAAACATTAGCGAAACATCTATAGTACTTATACAAAACCAAAAGACTGAGGTGATTACTATGCCATTACTTCCTGGCGTCTATCAAGCAACGAAAAAAGATGGGACTATCTATTATCGTACCTCTTTCACTTATAAGAACAAGCACATAAGCCTAGGAAGCTATCCCACCCCTGAAGATTCCCATTCTGCTTACCTAGAAGCAATTACTATAACCAAAGATCACACTATTGTATTAGATTCCTACATACAAAACAGGCATATCCTATCATTTGATAAATGGGTAGTATTATTAAACTTTCGCGATAATGGATTATATTTTAAAAATCCTATATACCTAAAGGATCGATACTTTCTCTATTACTTAAATCATAAAGACGTTCTCAAATTCGATGTTGATGATTTGTTCTATTACTCTACTCACAAAATCATGAAACGTGGAAACCATCTATTCGTAGCCGATTATGGTATGCAGGTAAGTATTCTTTCTCGCTATGGAATACATAGTTTTTCTGTTCCTGGCAGAGATTATCGATTTGTCAATGGTGATAGTACAGATTATCGTTATGGTAATATAGAAATTATTAATCGATATATGGGTGTTCGTAGAGAATTGGTTAAAGGACTATACCAATACATAACTAAGGTTCATATAGTGGGTGATTTTATTGTAGGGAGATATCCTACTGAGATTGAGGCTGCTGTTGCATACAACAAAGCAGTTAACTTCTTGAAAGAGAAAGGAATTGTTAAGAATTTTACAACAAACTACATTGAAGAACTTGATGAGATCTCCTATGCTGCTATGTACAACCGTATTCGTATTAGTAAAAATCTGCGTGCCTATATAGATAAGTCTAATGGCCTAGTCCAAAAATAAATTTGTTAAATTTGAATTTACTACTATCTTTTTTGAAATTATGTGTTATAATTAACTTATATTTTTTCTTCTTCCATTTTCATAGTTCTAACAATGAGGCTTTTAAAGGTTTTCATTGAAGTGAATGCAATCACCAAGTGTATCTTCCTACACTTGGTGATTTTTTTGCCTATTTCTTTATTCTGTCAATATTCTTCGTACTTAGATAGATCAAAACGACTGCCACTACCGTCTGTATCACTATGCTGATTGCCACCCAATGTTCTAGAATCAAAGTATTACAACGTCCAACTTGGTTTATATATTGTGAAAACAAGCTTTCGTTGCCTGTCTGCTCCATCAGTAGTGCTACCACTGTTACTAGTGGATTAATTAATAAGATCCAAACTGTACTCTTAAGATCCGTTACTATCTTGATTGCTTCAGCTGCGAATTCATTATAGTTTATCTGTTTACTAACAACAAGATATAATATTCCAATTACTGTTGCAGTTCCAATAACTAATAGTAGTATCGTTACATAAGTAGCTACCGTTGATTTTGTAGTATTCTTACTAACAGAGGAGAAAAACAGTCCGATACTACCAATAAACACTGCCTCCAAAAAACATACTATTACATACAAAAATACATCGGTTATGGAAACTCCACCCACGCTAAATACTACGGCTACTATCGGTAAGCTTGATACTATTAGAAGCAGCATCGTACTAACGGAAGCACCTAGTTTCCCAATGATAATTGCTAGAGGTTTTCGGTTAGCAGTAATGAGTACATCAAAAGTCTGTCTTTCCTTCTCTCCTGTTATCGTGCCTGCAGTAAAGGCTGGAACAATTAACAATAGTAAGACAAACTGGAATACACCAATTAGCATGTACAGGATAAGAGTATCTTGATATCTTGCCACCCTTCCAATCTGCTGATTTTCTCCATAGATTGATACGTATGCAATTGCCATTAATAAAACCAGCAAAAGATTGTATCCTACAATTAATAACATTAGTTTAGGGGAACGAGCCCGGACTTTCTGTTCCTTTTTAAAAATCGGATTATCCATTCACCTACTCTCCTTTCGTTATCTGTAGAAATAATCTCTCAAGGCTTCCTTCTTCTCTAGCGAAATAACAAATCCCTGCTCCATTTCGTATCAATGCCGTTAATAATTTTGCCTCTTCCATTGAATCTCCTTGAAAGTGCATTGTTGCTTGTGATCCGTCAATAGTCAAGTTATTAATTAATGCATGAGAATCTAAGAACTTTAGTAAACTTGCATTTACTTCTGTAAACCGAATTCGCAATGGCTTTGCTTGTTCCTCCATCTGCAATATATCCTCTACCAGTCCTTGTGTGATCATCTTCCCCTTATCTAAGATACCAATGTGTGAACACATCTTAGAAAGATCGTGAAGTAAATGAGAACTAATTATTATGGTCTTGCCTTTCTCTCTCAGGGTATTAAGAATCGTTCTTATATCATTCCGTGCTCTTGGATCAAGCCCCGAAGTAGGTTCATCTAGTAGCAATAAATCTGGTTCTGATATTAAACATCTTGCGAGACAAAGTCGTTGTTTAATCCCTCTTGATAACACATCAACATATTCCTCTTTTTTGGAATACAGATTTACTAATTCTAAGTTCTCTTCTATCTTCTTCTTTGCGTCTTTCCCTTTGTATCCATTCATCTGTGTGTAGAAATCCATATACTCATACACGGTAAGATTAGGATAGGTACCAGAATAATCTGGCATGTATCCAATCTTAGAATGCGTTCTTCTTTCTTTGGTAGTTGTCCGCTTTCCATCTATCATTACTAAACCATCATCAGGTTCTAACAGACCCGCAATGATCTTAATCATTGTTGTTTTACCTGCTCCATTAGGACCGACTAGACCGAATAATTCTCCTTTTTGGATATGAAGTTTCATACTATCAAGTACCATATGTGTATCATACTCTTTACTTAGATTTTGAATTTCTAGCATTATAATAACCATACCTTTCCGAAACCTGCAAACTTTGATCCTCAAGACAACTTTGTATTTACAATTTCACTTATGAAAATAATTACTGTTTTCTTTTCATAATAGCTGTTAACTTAGGAATCGTTATTAAATTGCCGTTCACACTATTCTGGGATACTTGATATCGAACTCTTAGAACATTCGTATCATCTAGGTAGTCCTTTAATTGATTCATAACTGTTTCTTCTCCACTTGTAATTACCTTATCATATTCCCCTGTTCTTCTATTATAGAAGTATATTGAACCATAGAAGCCTGTCCATAAATCCTCTTTATTGGCTTCATCAACATAAAATTCCGTATTGTAATACGAAGAGTACTCGATTCGCTTTATCTGTTCCTGACCAAAATTATAGTCAACTGTAAGACTATCGGATTCAATCATATCAAGCGCTTCATAGTAATCACCATCAACAACAGTCATATACTTCTTGATTGTTGGTTGGAAGATATCTCCGTTACCGATAGCATAATCAATTCCAAGCTCCTTAATAATCAAATGAGAACAAGCTTCAACTTGGCTAATACCAAGGTTGCTTACAATAGAATTCGCATCAGAATCCCCTGTAAATGCAATCAGATAACTTCCATCTGGATTGGAAACTACCCATTCATTCAACAGATACTGCATCAAAGTATATCTAGAATTCTCCTCAATATAAGTATCTTTATCTAGCATCCTATCAAGACTCTTTGTAAGATTCTTAATACGACTATCCACTGCATCGGTATAAATCAAATCATAAGATGGTATATACTCTTGTTGACAATCTTCTAATTCAACAGACTCGCCACTTGGCAAATCTCCTATTTTAATAAGTGTCTGATTACTAACGATACCTGCATTACTCAAATCCACTCCTAAAGTATTCGTAAATGTTCCTGTCATACTATAATTAGCATATGTTAACCTAGTTTCCGGTTGCAGCCCTTGTTCTTCTTTTTCTGAGGTTTCATATGTCTTAGTTGTTTTTAAGTAGATTGGTTGAAACGCTCTTAAATTAGAAACTGTACTGATTGTACTTAAACTTCCTAATTTTTCTTCATCTGTAGTATTTTCTACATTCATAGAAAACTCCATATTAACATGTTTCTTGTCTGACGATACTTGGTAATTATCTCTCATTGTATATAGCGGCCTAAGATTCCGAGCCTCATCTGCTCGAACTGATAAAGTAGTTTTAGCAGGACTTACTGCAGCAAAATATGTTGTATCATTAGTGTACCCATTCTGAGCAATCTGTGTAATTGTCACATATCTAAGATAAGAATTCTCCACTCGAGTTTCTTTTCCTAATCCATAAGCACAGGCTAAGAATATAACCGATATGGCTGGTGCAATTCCCCAATAGTAAGTTCTGCGGTTTGCCTTTTTCAAGATGCTATATAACACAGGTCCGATTACTACTATATATAGAAGAAACAAGGTAATATACTTAGTAATATTCGGTATTTTCGATACCACTTCTGCATTGATACTCGCTTTTATTTGGTTATCTATAATTCCTGATAGAAATAATTTTGGATTCAATCCAAGACTTTCAACATACCCTGTTAATTCACTAACATTTTTCATCTCAGGAACAAAGATATATCTTCCAAATCCATAATCCCCTGTACTGTCAGTATTCTTACCTGTCTCCTCCTCCTTGGATACGACCTGCTTGTACGTATCTTCAATCAATAAAGTTCCACCATTTTGTAGCCATTCCTTTAATTTTAATACTACTGACTCATCAAGTTTCTCTATCTCATCTTCATTAATTAAGATACAATCAATCAGATTAAGGTTATCAAACGCATCTTCTAATTTATCTGCATACAGTTGAAACACTTGCATCTTACCTTGGCTCACGACTGGTTCTGTTTGCATTTCCTCATTAAAGACACCAATATATTGCACATCATAGATTCTACTGGCGTGAACATTTGCCTTTTGCGATGCTTGGATCTCTTGCTCATTATCCAATAGGTTAATTAAGAAATCCATATTCTCATAAACCACAGGTATGTTCATCTCATAAGTAGCATAAGAATCCGAAGCTACTGCAATATCCTGATTATACTTGGTAGAACTACTCTCGAAAGGAACTTCAATCTGTAGATATCCCTCATATGGCTCTTTCCCTGTAGTAATCTCTACCTTTAAGTGCATATCTTTCCCTATTTTCGCATACTGATTTAGCCCATATGATACTTTCACTCGAACCTCTTTTGTAACATCTGTAAAAACTACAGGATAATTATAGGACCGATTATCGCTTGTATTTGTCGTGGATTCCTTGCGCGTGAACACACTACAGCCTGTGAGTAACAACACTACAACACACAATAGTAGGCTATATCGCTTCATACTTGACACCATATTCAATCTCCTAACTATAATTTCTACGGTCGCTATATTGCTTTATTCAGAGTTACGGTAAATGTTGTCCCCCCAATATTACTCTTTGCTGTGATTGTTCCCCCATGCATCACTACAATATTCCTAGCAATCGCTAAGCCTAAACCAGTCCCCCCTGTTTCTCCTGATCTAGAACTATCTACACGATAAAATCGTTCAAATATATTTTCTATTTCTTCTTTCGGTATTAATTGACCGTAATTCGTAATACGAATTTCAAATGTATCATCCTTTTCTTCAAGATACGCTTCTACCTTTTCCCCTTCTTTTCCGTATTTCACTGCATTTCCATATAGATTCGCAAAAACTCGTTCTAACATGTCACCATCTCCATAAACAACAGCTTTCGTAACATCAGTACGAAATGTATACTCCAGATTAGAATCTTGGAATATTGGATAGAATTCTTCTGCTATTTGCTCAAGAAACTTTACCATATCAAGTTCACTGTTTCTAAGTGTAACCTTTCCAAAGCTTAATTGTGTATACGCAAACAAATCTTCTATAAGATTCTGCAATCGTTTTGCTTTATTATATGCAATACCTACATATCTCTGCTTCATATTCTCGTCTGTTACTTTACCAAGACGAACGAGATCAAGATATCCAATGATTGATGTTAATGGGGTCCTTAAGTCATGAGCAACACTAGTTATTAAGTCATTCTTTGATTGCTCATTCTCCTTTTGTACCTCGATCATCTTCTGTATACTTACAGATAGACGATTCACGGTATCTGCCACGGAAGATAATTCATCATTATATCGTACTGGTATCTTACTTTCAAAGTCTCCTAAAGCAATTCGATTAATTCCTTCCGTAATCTCTGAGATATATCGGTAATACCGTTGCAGATAGAATATGAATAAACAGGTAAACAAAATAGCCCCTGATACCATACAGATTGCTGCTATTACAAACACGGCTGCTTTTTTATCTAAAAAAGATTGTTTCGGTATCTCTTCCGGGACAGTAGCTTTCGCTATCATTGGTGTATCAGCTAGCCGATTATTCTCCACTATATCAGACTTCATCTCAATGTTCATCTCTATCTTCATCTCATCGGTGGTTTGTCTATTGTTAAATACATAACCTCCCAAGTAAATGATACCAACTACCATGATCTCGATAAGTATTGTTATTAGCAAACTAAGTATTGAATAACGAATAATCCTTTTCTGAAAGTTCTCTTCTACCTTATATTTTTTCATATACTTAATCAATTTTGTATCCCACTCCCCATACGGTTTTGATAATCTGCACTTCTCTAGAATCTAATTCAATCTTTTCACGTATTCTTCTAATATGTACCATTACAGTATTATTAGCTTCGAATATCTTCTCATTCCATACGCGTTCAAAGATCTCTTCCGTACTAAACACTTTTCCTTTGTTAGAAGCCAATAAAAAAAGTATCTCGAATTCAATTGGTGTCAATTTCACCTCTCGGTCATATGATCTAACCGAGTGCGTCTCTCGATTGATAATAAGATTTTCTAATTGAATAATCTTCTCTTGCTTATCTGTAGACTGCCCGCTATTGAATTGTGTATATCTACGTAATTGGGATTTAACTCTTGCAAGCAACTCTAATGGATTAAATGGCTTTGTTACATAATCATCCGCTCCTGTTGCAAGCCCATTAATCTTATCATCATCAGTCGACTTTGCGCTAAGCATAATGATTGGTACAGCATTGTCTACTCTAATCTGTTTACATAACTGAATTCCATCTATACCAGGCATCATAATATCTAATATTACTAGATGTACCTCTTCCTTACTAAGAATCTCTAATGCTTCTTTGGCATGGTATGCTTTGAAAACCTGATAACCTTCCCCTATCAGATAGATCTCAACCAATTCGGCTATTTCTTTATCGTCATCAACTATAAGTATTGTCATTGTTATTCCCTCTCCAAAATCGTATCTATTGAATATCTATATCTTTCATCATAACATATAATTTATTATACAAACCTTACTTTTTTCTTACAAGAAATATTATACACAAAAAGACGACGTCCCTTACCAATTTACGTCGGTAAACAACCTCGTCTTATTAGTTAAATTCCTACAATATATAATAGAAGAAATACAATAAATAAAAAACCACTTAACATAATACCTGCAATCGGAAACCGATAATATATATCCTGCTTACGAAATCCCTGAATCGAAAATACAAACCCTATTATATTAATTATGAATATTCCAAGTCCCGCAAAGCCAATCCACACCCCCGCGTTACCTGCGCTTGTACTTGAGATATAGAATAGCAGGCATGTAGCGATTAGCGCAAGTAATGCCACGACAACTCCTACAATACCTTGCACTGGATGGTACTTGTCTGAGAACTTAAAATCATCATTCTTCTTCCTTCTCATTATGATACCCATGCATATCACAAACTTGTAACTTGTGATACTGCCTTATAATTAGGTTGAAAGAGGGCAGCGCATGACTCCTTTCTATTGATATCCTTTCAACCCTCCCATGCATATCGCAACCTCGCTTACGATACTACACGTATACTGCAGTGTGAACTTTTTGTTCACACTTGTCTCTTCCTATCCGTCAAGAGCCTTTTCTCTTGAATCCACTTATACATCGATGACCAATGGCAAACAAGATGTATCCAATTATTCCACCCATTAGGTTCATGAAGATGTCATCCACATCAAACGTCCCCACTTGCAGTACTAACTGCATAATTTCAATGGATAAGGTAAGTTCAAAGCTAAGTAATGCTATGTTCAAAAACTTTCTATTACGTGGACTTATGGCTGGAAGTATAAATCCAAACGGTATAAAGGCAACAACATTTCCTACGATATTAATCATGAAACTTGTAAAACCTACTTCTCTTCTATATACAATAAATCTTCTTATCTCTCGAAATAGCTGTAAATTATAACGGTATTCTCCTCCCATGACTCTACCAAATCGTTCACTAAAGAACAAAAAATAGGTCAAGGCAACCATATATATAATAAAGAAAACCCACAGCAAGACTCTAATTATTCCCTTTGTCTTCCTATTCAAGGATTTCACACTCCTTACCTTATAGGTCGTATCACTATGTAACAAATATTCGCAACCTACTACGCCACTCATACATATATCACAGTTTAATCGGCCCTTATACGCAATTACATCCTTCTAGTAAATACTGGAAGGATGTAATTATAGAAACATATTTATTATAAATCATTGTTTCGCAAAGGTAAAGAGGAAATAATTGCTTCCTATCTTACTGCGATTGCTCCATCTGATATAATAGCTGAATTTCCTGCATAATCGACTAAATTACTGTTAATTAGAAGATAAATTCCACTTGTTCCCGTTACGCTTGTATTCAGGGAAATTGTTGCATATACATCAGAGATTACTGGACTACCAGCCTGTGTAAGAATATTACCATTCTGCGTTACCGTACAGTTCAGATTTCCTCTTACTGGCTCTGTAAACGTTAATACAATCGTCGAATCCGATGTTAATACTGCTGATACAATGGTTGGCGGATTGTTTTCTTTCAAGGTTACATGAATTGGTTTTGCATCAATTGAACCATAACTTCCGCTATATCCCATAACATTATTAATTGTTAAATCATATTCCTCAGTATCAACTATCGAAGCAAGGGCTACTCTAAGTTGAACAACAGCCTTCGTCTTATCGTTCTGTGTTAAAGTAGCTGATTCAACCACTACTCCGTTACTGAATGTATAGTTACTTGCTTTTGTTGCAGATGCCACATCAAGTTTATTCTCAAACACTACGTTAATAATGTTATTGTCATTAGCGGCTTGGAATACACTTACTGGTGCTGGCAATGCATTGGTACCTGGAGTCGTTGTTGCTTCTGTCTTAACAATTGCAATTGTTTCTGCTGTATTATTCGGTATATCATCATCGTCCGTTACGAATGCTGCTGGTATGGTTACAAGGTACGTACCAACTTGTTGCATATTATCTGCATCAAGAATGATCTTAACAACATTATCCGTTACTACTGCTTGATAAGGAATTGTTGTTGAATATGTGTACGTATACGTTGTACCTGTGTAAGTTACGGTAACAGCTGCTGGTAATGTACCATTACTTAATGATAGATGAACCTTTTCGGTATAGTTAAGCGTAATCATATTCGTCTTACTATCCGTTGTATAATCTTTTAGTCTTGGTGCATCAGCCATAGCGCTAATTGTAAAATCAATTGTACGAGTAATATTCGTATAAACTGCAGAGCTTGATACATTATAACCACTAAATCCTAGTATATTTACGGATTGTGGTCCCGTTAATGTTGCTACCGATGCTGGAATCGAATATTTAACTACTTTCTTATCTTTTGAATCTACTATACCTATACAAGATACCCCTTTGACATATAATGTACCAGGTTTTTCAATTGAACGATCATACGTAGCTGTTATTGTATAGTAACCAGTACGTTCAAGACTTAATAGATTTGCTTGAGGTTTCGCACTTGTATCACTATATACCTGCATTGATACTGATTCAGGATTTGTCTTATTGCCAGCCAAATCTTCAATACCTTTCACTAATACATAGATTAGTTTGTTTTTATCATTCGCGTTAATATTATTCATATTCACAAGAATTGATGTTGCATCCTCTGACAGACGATAGATGGATTTATTCTTCAATACTGCCGTTGATAGTGCATTCATGGTAATACCATCTGCACGAGAAACGGCTTCTATTGTCATACCAGATACTTTAATTGGCTCACTAAAGTTAATCGAAGCAAGTAATCCAGTCTCATCAACTGTTGTATCGACATATTTTGGTGCAACCGTATCGCCTAATTCTACGGTTCTTATATATTGATCCACTAATTTTTCTGACTTTGTTCCAAGGTTTTTGATTGTAATCTTATATTTGCCCTTGAATGGCATCTCACTCTTTAGAGTCAATAAGGTATAATCCGTTGAGAATTCTCCAGTAATCTTTCCATAAGCACTTGCTTGCTTACCATAATCGTCTCTAAGTGCTAAGAACGAGATATTATCTAGTAACGTCTTAGATCCATCAAGATTCAATACGGTATCTGGATTGATTGGATCACTGAAAGCAATCTGAATCACATTGGCACTGGCTTGATTAACACTGATTACTTCTGCCGTATCGCCTACGACATACAGATTCATTGCATCATTCACAATTCCTTTGTTCGCACTGGCTCTACTTGTGCCTGTTGTTGCGATTAATCGTGTCAAACCTTTTTTCTTAGCGGTAACTACACCTTTCGAATCTACAGTAGCTATAGAAGTATCTTCGATAGTCCAATATGTATTATCTGTAGCTGAACTTGGTGTTAGCTTTCTATTAAAGTCATATTGTTCTCCAACTTTAATCGTTTGGCAATTATTTGCCGTTAGCTTTTTGTTTGTTATGGATACTTCAGTTGCCGGAATACGCACTGTTACTGCACAAGTAAGTGTCTTCGTTTTCTTAGTTGTATAGGTAATCTTACAACGGATTGTTGCACTACCACCATTTACAGCTGTAACCACACCATACTTATTAACTGTAGCAACTTTTTTGTTGGAAGTGGACCAACTATACTTTGACCCACTTCTCTTATTCTTAACAACCAAGGTATAAGTATCACCAGTATTACGCAAGGTAATCGTTGATTTATTAAGCTTTGGAGTTGCTGCAGCTTTTGATGATTGTAGGCCAATTGGCTGAATCACCTGTACTAGTAAGAGCACGACTAGCAAGAAAGCCAGTTTCATTCGTCTCTTATGCTTCATTCATTTCCTCCTAATATACATACACAGTTGGACTGATCTGAGCCGCATTTCCGTTTGCATCTTTAAGGTTGTTTTCTGCTGCTGGTACTAATGTTAAACCTGATGAAGTACTTACAATACTATTAAAGTAGATTGTAATTGTATTATCGTATATGTTGTACGCTACACTTGTAGATGTTGAATCACGATATAATGTACCATTCAGATAAACATTAAATCTTGCATCACCCATTACTGGTTCACTAAAGGTTAGTACAACTCCATCTTTTGCAGCCGTTAATCTGGCAGAAGCAATCGTAGGTGCTACATTTTCTTTTAATGCGATCGTCTGTGTATAGTTTGTTATTGCGTTATAAGAATTATTATACCCTTTTACCCCATTGATTGTAACTGGATAATTCGAATTATATTTTACACTTCCGCTCACTAAAGTTAAGTTGACAATTGCTAATGAATTTGTGTTTTTCTCTACATCCACTTTTGATACTGCTGCTCCTGCTACTGTGTAGTTTGCAATATTTTTAGCAGTTGCTAAATCTAATTTTTGATCGAAAGTAATTGTTATTATGCTTGCATCTGTTGTCGATTGCGCTATTGAAGTTGGTGCTGGTAATATTGTATCCGAAATTGCGCTAGATGCTACATTAACTGTCACTTTTGCACTCTTGTTATAATAGGCATCTCTTACAAATTCTGCCGGAATTGTAATTTCATATCTACCAGACATGGTCATTTGTTTGCTATCTAAAACCAAGCTTACTGTTTTCTTATCTACTGTCGCCACATAATTAATATTGTTACTTGGATAGATATCATCAGTTGATGTAATAATTTTTGCTACTAATGTTCCTTTTGTTGTTGCAATTGTTACAGGTTCTGAATATTCTAATGTTAATGTATATACTCCATTTGCATTAGTTAATTTGGAACTATTAATTATTGGTGCAATGGTATCGGGTGAGAAGTTAATCACTCTACTCACAGGCGTATTCGCTGTGGTATCCGTTGAAGATACATTATATGCTCTCCAGTCTCTAACTGATACTGTTTGATTCCCTGATAATGCTGACACCTCTGTAGGTAATGTAAAGTGTACTAACTTATTATTATCTGGATCTATTGTTGCTGAATAGATTGGCATGTTGTTCACTGTTAATATCCCGTATCCGTACGGTTGAATTGAACGGTCAAACTCTACTGTAATTGTTTCATATGCTGTACGAGTAATGTTACGCACTTTAGCTTGTGGTTTTGGCGTTGTATCATAATATACATTAACAGAGATAAAATTTTGGGCTGAATAATTACCTGCAATATCCTTAACTCCTTGTAACATTACTGTATATGCTTTCGAAGTATTGACTAACACTATACTTGATAAATCAATTGTTAGCGATTTCTTATCACTTGATAACACATAATTCGTCGCGGTTGTTAGATGTGCCGTCTCCACTGCATTTGTAGAAGCGGAACTTGATGCACTCTGTGTATAGGCAACTGTCATTTTACTTACATCAATTGCTTCGCTAAAATTAATTGTTGTCTTCACACCAGAATCATCTATTGTGGAACCTAGATATGCAGGTGGTATATTATCTATTAAGGAGATTGATTTTACATAAGGGTCAATTGCTTTCCCTTCTTTCGTTAATACTTCACTTGAAACATTCACTGTATATACACCATTGAATGTATTAGAAGCTTTAATAGACAGTACTTTCTGATCATCTGAAAGCGTTCCTGTTAATGTTCCAAAATCAGCTGCCTGGTTACCTTTTGAGTCTTTGCCAGCTGCTATAACAACCGCTGAAGTCAACTGATTGTTATCTGTATTCACTACTGTTGATGGGCTAATCGCTGTAGAGAATGTAATAACTAATTCATCTGCACCTTTTAGCGCTACAGAAGACACTCCTGATGTTTTCTCAATTACATTTACTATAATTGAATCTTTGACCGTACTAGTTGCTGCTACTGATTTAGAATCTGCTGCTCTTGCAACGATATTAAATGTTCCTGTTTTTGCAGGAGTGAACACACCATTCTTATCAATTGTACCGTATTCTGCTGGTTCTACACTCCAATACGTTTTATCTGATGATGTAGATGGAGTAATCTTACGATTGAAATCATAGGTAGTACCCATCTCAATCGTTTGAACATTGTTCACAATGTTAGCGTTGCTAATCTTAACCTCAGTTGCTGGAACCTTAACTGTGACAGGACATGTAAGAACACGTTTTGTTCCTGATGAATATGTAATCGTACATGTTATGGTAGCTGTTCCCTTAGCAACCGCAGTTACTGTACCACTACCATTACTGCCTTTGACAGTGGCGATTTTAGTATTAGAGGATTTCCACGCATACTTGCAACCTGCTTTTTGATTCTTAACTGTTAATTTGTACGTTGTGCCTACACCAGTAATTGTTTTCTTGGTTACATTTAACTTTGGTGCTGCTGTAGCGGCCTCTGAATACTGTGGTACTGCAAAAGCAGAAACCATAAGTAATACTGCCATGAATACAGCGACTTTCTTTGCTAGTTTCTTCATGAAGTTCCCTCCTAATATTTGTTTGGTTGAATATGGGATAATTCCCAATGGTTATTGGTAGATTATCACAGATATTTGTCAAAAGTTTGTCTGAATTTGTGCCGAAGCTGCAATCTCAACCATAATTTGTTGTTATGAAGTCAAAGGCTGAAAAGTAACAACAGGGTTGTCGCAAAATCATACATCACATGTAATATGTTAGCGCGACAACCCTACTTAATTATTCTTTACTTATTCTTTAATTACTGACGTAATTCAATTCCAATTTTCGATAAGCCATTTAAGATCTTGGTCATAACTTCGTTCACGTCTTTGTCTTCTAATGTTCTATCTTTTGCACGGAAACTGATTGAATATGCCATAGATTTATGACCTTCTTTAATCTGTGCACCTTCATAAATATCAAATAATGTAACCGATTCAAGAATCTTACCACCATTCTTACGAATAATCGCTTCTACATCACCGGCTAAGATTGATTTTTCCATGACCATACTGATATCACGTGTTACAGCTGGATACTTAGCAATTCCTTCGTATTTCACATTGAATCCTGCACGAGCCTCAACTTCTGGCATATCAAGTACCGCAACATAAGCTTTCTCACCAATATCATAATTATCAAGAACATCTGGGTGAACTTCACCAAGATATCCAATTACAGCTCCATCATATACGATATTTGCTTGTCTTCCTGGGTGTAAGAACGTTTTTCCTGCATTTGGATCATATGTCTTAACCCCTTTTATTCCAATCTTTTCAAGATACTCTTCCACAACACCTTTTAGATCAAAGAAATCACCCACTCCGTACATACCAAGTGTAAACTGCGTTCTCTCATCTGGAAGTTCTGTTAATGGCAATGTTTTTGGTACATAGATATTACCGATTTCGTATAGTCGTACATCTTTGTTTCTTCTATTGTAGTTTGTTGATAAAGAAGTAAGCATACCATTAAGTGGTACTGTTCTCATAATACTGTAATCTTCTCCAAGTGGATTAGAGATTACTACTGTTTTACGAAGTGCATCATCAGCTGGAATTAATAATTTATCGAATACCTTTGGACTTTCGAAGGAATATGTCATTGCTTCATTAAAACCAAAATGTTCTGCGATATCTCTAGCAACATTCTCAATTCTCATCTTGAATGATAACTTACCTGTAGTCGCTTCACCTGTTGGTAGTGTTGAACCGATTTTATCATATCCGTAGAAACGTGCAACTTCTTCTGCAAGGTCTGACATACAGTGAATATCTTGTCTCCAAGTAGGTACAACTACTTCTTTTGTTTTCTCATCGTAATCTAGATCAATTGCTTTAAAATAGCCAAGCATTGTTTCTGCATCAAGGTCAGTTCCAAGTAATTTATTGATTCTTTCAGGTTCAAATGCTACACGGTTTGGTTTACGAACTTCATCGTATACATCTACACATCCACCAACAACTTCACCAACTCCTAAATCATTGATTAATTGACATGCACGGTTGATTGCCTCCATAGCATTGTTTGGATCAAGTCCCTTTTCGAATTTACCAGAAGCATCTGTTCTTAAACCAACTTTTTTACTTGATAAACGGATATTCGTTCCATTAAAACAAGCCGCTTCGAATAATACCGTCTTAACATCATCGGTAATCTTAGAGTTTTCTCCGCCCATAATACCAGCAAGACCAATTGGTTTGTCAGCATCACAGATCATTAATATAGAAGAATCTAATTTTCTCTCTTGACCATCTAAGGTTTCAAATACTTCACCATCTTTTGCACGACGTACTATAATCTTGTTACCTGCTACATGATTAAGATCATAGGCATGCATTGGTTGAGCAAATTCTTCCATTACATAATTCGTAATATCAACTAAGTTGTTGATAGGACGAATTCCACAAGCTGCAAGTCTTCTTTGCATCCATTTTGGAGATGGTCCAATTTTGATATTCTTAACTACTCTAGCTACATAGCGTGGGCAAAGATCTTTATCTTCTACTTCTACGCTGATGTAATCAGAAGTTTTCTCATCGTTTTCTTTCACTTCTATAACTGGTGGAATAAACTTCTTACTAAATGTAGCAGCTGCTTCTCTCGCAATACCGATCACACCGAAGCAATCTACACGGTTTGATGTGATTTCATATTCAAATACCACATCGTTAAGTCCCAACGCTTCAATTGCACTAGATCCGATTTTAAGATCTGCATATTCCGGATTATCACTGAAGATATAGATTCCGTCTTCTGGTGCGTCTGGATACATCTCCTTTGTTGAACCAAGTTCTTCAATCGAACACATCATACCACATGATTCTACTCCACGAAGTTTACCCTTCTTGATTTTGATTCCACCTGCAGGCTTCTCTCCATCATGGCCACCAGCTACTCGTCCGCCGTCAAGAACAACAGGAATTATGTCTCCTTCTTTCACATTAGGAGCACCTGTTACGATTTGAACTTGATCTCCTTCTTCTGAGATTTGAACTTGGCAGATAATTAATTTATCTGCATCTGGGTGTTTTTCTATCTTTAAGATCTTACCAACTACGATTTTATCTAAGTCAGCATCTAATTTTTCATATCCTTCTACCTTAGAACCTGATAATGTCATTGCATCTGTGTATTCCTGTGCTGTTACATCAAGTTCTGGTACATAAGCTTTAATCCAAGATAATGGTGTATTCATCTTATTCCCATGCATATCACAAGTTTACTTGTGATACTGCCCTAATAATTAGGTTGAAAGAAGGCAACGCATGGCTCCTTTCTTAATTTTGATATTCTTTCAACCGTTTCCCCGTCTTATTAATGATGGGTGTGAACCTATATTAGTTCACTTTATGCCTATTTTAGAACTGTTTTAAGAAACGAGTATCGTTTTCGTATAATAATCTCATGTCGTCAATTTCATATTTTAATAAAGCAATACGTTCAAGACCAACACCGAATGCAAATCCTGTGTATTCTTCTGGATCAATTCCACTCATTTCAAGCACATGAGGATGAACCATACCACAACCTAAGATCTCAATCCAGCCTTCTCCTTTACAGAAACGGCATCCGCTACCACCACATTTGAAACAAGATACATCCATCTCTGCACTTGGCTCTGTGAATGGGAAGTGATGTGGACGGAACTTAACTTTCGTATCTTCACCGAAGATTTCTTTCGCAAATACTGCTAACGTTCCCTTCAAATCAGCAAATGTAATATTCTTATCGATTACAAGACCTTCAATCTGGTGGAAAGAAGGGGAATGCGTCGCATCTACTTCATCAGAACGGAATGCTCTACCTGGTGCGATCATTCGAATTGGAAGTTTACCTTTTTCCATCTCATGAACTTGAATAGAAGATGTTTGGGTACGTAGCACAATATTACTATGTGCGTCTGAGCTTACATAGAAAGTATCTTGTTCATCTTTTGCCGGATGATTTGCTGGAATATTAAGAGCTTCGAAATTGTAGTAATCGAACTCTACTTCTGGCCCCTCCACTACTTCATAACCCATACCAATAAAGATTCTCTCTACTTCTTCTAATGCAATTGTATTCGGATGACGATGTCCTACCATAGGTTTGGTAGCTGGTAATGTTACGTCAATTGTCTCACTCTTAATCTGTTCTTCGCGTAGTTTTTTCATGAAAGCTGTTTTCTTCTCTTCTAAACAGCTTTCTAGTTTTTCTCTCGCTTCGTTAACCATCTGACCTACCATTGGTCTTTCTTCTGGTGCAACGTCTTTCATAGATTTTAACACGGAAGTTAATTCACCTTTTTTACCAAGGAAGGCTACTTTAATTTCATTTAATTTTTCTAATTGATCTGATGCATTAATTTGAGATAATGCCTCATCCACAATTGCTTTCAATTTTTCTTTCATATTGAAGCTCCTTTCTGATTGTTAAATATATAGTCAATTGCGAAACGCTTCTCCATAACGTCAATATAACTGTGTTTGTCGCAATTGCCTATGTTGAATATAGACTGTACATTCAAAACTCATTTTCAAACATATGTGTGCCGAATACTTGAAGTTTGATGCATAAAAAATCCCTTATACAACACACATCAGTCTGTTATATAAGGGACGAAATATTCTAATCCGCGGTACCACCCTGCTTCTTATCGCATATACAATAAGCTCTCTTTCATGAATAACGGTCATTACCCGGCATACTATACTAAGCAGTCATCTAATAAATCTACTATTCCAATATGCAGCTCCTGTGGGAAATTCAATAATTGCCTGAACTTAAAGAAGCTTACAGCCGGTGACTTCTTCTCTCTGAAAGAAATACAATTATCTACTAACACATTCTTCGCTTTTATCATTATCACGTACTATTCTAGCATATGCAGGATTTTTGTCAAGTACGGATTTGTTAGGAAGTATATCTAATAAAAATTAACAACCTTCCATTTACCATCGATTTTTTCTAGAGATACATATCCTTCTTCCGTTTCCGTTTCGCCTTCAATAGAAGCAGTCATGCTTAAGGTTACATCTGCATAATCTCCATCAATTTCTGTATCTACAATTTTTATCTTCTTTATTTTAATTTCACTGGATTTAATACTATCACATAGATCTTTAATATCATCATATTCAACTTCTTCTAATTCAACATACTTTTGCGCTTCTTTCGCATCAAAATCAATCATCATTGCATTAAAGCAATTTTTTGCTACATCTTCTGGTTTACTTGGATATGAGAAAAAACCTTTGTAAACAAAAAAAACAATTGCTAGTGCAGCTATCACTCCAAACACTCCAACGATTATTTTGCCTTGTTTATCATTCTTTGCCTTCTGGTTCTCATCTGGAATCTGGTTATAGGCTGGTGCCGTATATTGTGGTGGCATCTGGTTTGTCGTTGGCTGAACCTCTTGAACCGTATTCGAAACTGGTGTAGATTGAGTTACAGGTGTTACATCTCCCGTAACCTTAGTACCGCACTCTGTACAAAACTGTACATCCTTTCTTAACGGCGCGCCACAATTAGAACAAAATTTGTTTTCTGACATATGTAATTCCTCCCATACTATTATATATGAATACGTTATCTTTAGAATTTCGTACCACATATATCCATTTTATAGGGAATGAATATTTCTGTCAATCATTACTATATATTTTATTTTCTACCTTGCAATTTATTGAAATATATCATACCATTAGTACATAAATTAGTATTGATAGGTAACTTTACCTACTTTTACATCATGATTGGAGTAACTATGAAATTGATACCCTTAATTCAAACAATCCGAACAACTTGTCGTAAAGTCTCAGATGACTTCGTACCCACTTTTTCTGCACAAGCTGCTTTTTTTATATTTATTTCTTTCTTTCCATTCATAATGTTCTTATTAACATTGATACAGTATCTACCTGTAACGGAAAGTGAACTACTCACATTAATAAGAACGGTATTACCAAGCGGAATTAATACGTATATAGTCAGTTTAGTACATGATATCTACTTTCAACCTGCCAAAACCATAATATCCATTACTGCTATAACGACACTTTGGTCAGCTTCCCGTGGATTTTTAGCCGTTGTTAAAGGTCTTAATACCGTATACGGAATTAATGAAACCCGTAATTATATAAAACTACGTATCACATCTGCGATCTATACGTTAGCATTTGCTATAATTATTGTTATATCTCTTGGTTTACTTGTGTTTGGAAATCGTATTTCCTTATTTATCACTACACATTTTCCTCTCATTAACGATTTAGCTATAGCAATCATTGGTTTACGTACTATTGTTTCATTGGCATTATATACAGGATTCTTCCTAATGCTCTATATTGTTATACCAAATCGTAAAACAAAGTTCTTAAATGAGCTTCCTGGAGCCATCATCGCCGCCTCCGGTTGGATGTTATTCTCCTTCTTGTATTCCATCTACATTGATAACTTCGCTAAATTTTCAACAATGTACGGAAGTCTTACTGCGATTGTATTATTAATGTTATGGCTATATTTCTGTATGTACATCTTGTTTGTTGGTGCCGAGATTAATGTTTTATTGCCAAAAATCTGGCCATTTAATAGAATTAGAAAACAAAAAGTCTGTTGATATCGTATTAAAGTTGTGTGCCTCTATGTGAACAAGCAGTTTCACTAGATGGCATTCAGCAAAGAGAAGTTGTTCTTTTTGTTGGTGTGTGCATGCATATGGCTTAAAAAAAGTGCCAAGACAATTTCTTGCCTTGGCACTCTATAAACAAACTACGTTTGTCCTAATATTCATTTGAATTAAGCTAATTTAGTTTTAGCAACTTCAACTAATGCTGCAAAACCTTCAGCGTCATTGATAGCCATTTCAGATAACATCTTTCTGTTAACTTCAACACCTGCTAATTTTAAACCATACATAAATTTGCTATAAGAAAGTCCGTTCATTCTAGCAGCGGCATTGATTCTGGCAATCCATAATCTTCTGAATTGTCTTTTTCTTTCTTTTCTTCCTGCAAATGAAGAAGTTAATGCTCTCATTACAGATTGTTTTGCTACTCTATATTGTTTTGATCTAGCGCCTCTATAACCTTTAGCTAGCTTTAATACTCTGTTATGTTTTTTTCTAGCGTTCATTCCGCCTTTAATTCTTGCCATTTCGTAGTTCCCTCCTTATATCCTATAAATATGGTAAAATTTTCTTCATATTTTTTACGTTAGTTGAGTCAACTAATGTAGCTTTTCTAAGATTTCTTTTTCTCTTAGCACTTTTCTTAGTTAAGATATGACTCTTATAAGCTTTCATTCTCTTCAATTGACCTGTTCCTGTTTTTTTGAAACGCTTAGCTGCTGCTCTGCTTGTTTTCATTTTTGGCATGATAGTTCCTCCTTAATATCTTCTATCTGTTATCTTTTATTCTTCGCGACATTACGAGTACAGTATGTCACTCAACATATCTATCCATGGGGATTGTGTATCTACCATACGCTCCCCATATCAGAACAACTAGCTACGAAACCGTAGCCATGTTGTCATGAATTAAATTGCTTTTATTACTCTATAAGATATATCACTTATACTATTGGCGTTTTTCAGTTAAGTACATAATCATACTTCTTCCTTCTAACTTAGCAGGTTTTTCAACTACTGCTACATCTTCAAGACATTTGTAGAAAGAATCAAGTATTTGTCTACTTGTACTCATATGCGCCATTTCTCTACCACGGAAACGTAACGATACTTTAACTTTGTCACCTTTTGTGATGAATTTTCTTGCTTGGTTTGCCTTTGTGTTAAGGTCGTTTTCATCAATGTTTGGTGATAAACGTATCTCTTTAACATCTGTTACTTTTTGTTTCTTCTTAGCTTCTTTTTCTTTTCTAGCTAATTCATATCTGTATTTACCATAATCAATAATTTTGCAAACAGGTGGTTTCGCTGTCGGAGCAATCTTTACTAAATCTAGATTTGCTTCCTTGGCTAATTTCATAGCATCTTTAGTAGCTACAACTCCTAGTTGTTCTCCATCTTCGCCAATAAGACGAACTTCTTTGTCTCTGATTTGCTCATTAATCATTAAATCGCTAATAACTATACACCTCCATAGGTTTGTCTCAACAAATAGTTAATTTCATATAAAAAAAACGTAGATAGCAAATCTATCCACGTTTTCAAGTTCAATCTATATTCAGTATCTTCTACTAAATTACCTTGAAATAATAACCCAAGTCACACAATCGTGCTAAGGTGAGAGTGGATACTCTGCTTCTCTGTTTCTTCAAACCCTTCCGAATTTCTTCTGCGTTTGTTCACAGCTTTCTAATTGTAACATAAGAAACAAACATTTGTCAAGTAATATTATCATCTTTTTTACAGCATTATTTACCATTATAGTATCATATATAGCTTCAAACTCAGATGACAGCTCAAACTTACGAGCGTCCGAATTCAGATAATACAAGACCTTCATTACGATCTAATACTGTATTGATACTCCAGCTATGAGTAAATATAAGAAGTGAATTATCTTTTAAGTCTTTGATCTTCTTCGTATCAGAAGTTACACTTAATTTTGCTACATCGATATCTTTGTTTTCTATCCAACGAATGTGCTCATATGGAAGTGGCTCAAGACGAATATCTACACCATATTCTGATTCAAGTCTGAACTTAAGTACATCAAATTGGAGAACACCTACAACACCTACGATGATTTCTTCCATACCAGTATTGAATTCTTGGAAGATCTGAATCGCACCTTCTTGCGCAATCTGTGAGATACCTTTAATAAATTGTTTTCTCTTCATAGTATCCATCTGACGTACTCTAGCAAAATGTTCTGGTGCGAACGTTGGAATTCCTTCATATTCAACTTTCATATTTGGCATACAAATAGTATCGCCAATTGAGAAGATACCTGGATCAAATACACCAATGATATCCCCTGCATATGCTTCTTCAACGATTTTTCTCTCTTGCGCCATCATCTGTTGTGGTTGTAATAATTTCATTTTCTTACCACCTTGTACATGGTTTACTTCCATACCTGCTTCGAATTTACCAGAGCAAATTCTCATGAATGCGATACGGTCACGATGTGCTTTGTTCATATTCGCTTGAATCTTGAATACGAATGCTGAGAAATCTTCTTTAAGTGGATCAACAATTCCTTCATGTGCTTTACGAGGAAGTGGTGAAGTTGTCATCTCAAGAAAATGTTGTAAGAATGTCTCAACACCAAAGTTTGTCAGTGCTGAACCAAAGAATACTGGGGTTAATTTACCTGCACGTACTTGTTCAATGTCAAATTCACTACTTGCTCCATCAAGTAGCTCAATTTCTTCTGATAATTTATCATGTAATTCTGTACCAATTAAAGAGTCTAGTTCTTCGCTACCAAGTTCTACTTCTACTCTGTCTACTGCTTTTTGTCCGTTGTTGGCTGCCGTAAACTTTGTAATTGTATTCGTGTTACGATCATATACACCCTTAAAGTTCTTACCACAACCGATTGGCCAGTTAACTGGACATGTCTGAATACCAAGTACATTCTCAATCTCATCTAATAATTCGAATGTGTCATTGGCTTCACGGTCCATCTTATTAATGAATGTGAAGATTGGTATTCCGCGCATCGTACATACTTTGAATAATTTCTTTGTCTGTGCCTCAACACCTTTAGAAGCATCGATAACCATGACTGCAGAATCTGCCGCCATTAAAGTACGATACGTATCTTCCGAGAAGTCTTGATGCCCTGGGGTATCAAGGATATTGATACAATATCCTTGATAGTTAAACTGCATTACTGAAGAAGTAACCGAGATACCTCTTTGTTTCTCGATTTCCATCCAATCAGATACTGCATGCTTTGCCGTTTTCTTACCTTTAACGGAACCTGCAAGGTTAATTGCACCCCCGTATAATAATAATTTTTCTGTTAATGTCGTCTTACCAGCATCGGGGTGAGAGATGATTGCAAACGTTCTTCTTTTCTTTATTTCGTTTGTGTAATCGGCCACAATATTTCCTCCATCTTACATGGAAAAACATTTTGGCCCTTGAGTCAAAATGCTTTTCCCTTTATATTCTACTATATTAATTTGCTATTTTTTTGTTATGAACGCTTCTACAATGGAATCCGCCCTTCTTTGAAATAGATTTATTTACTTTCTTATTATTTACCTTTTTTATTATTTTCTTCTTCCTGTACTTCAATCTTACGAATTTCTTTCGTTCTAATTTCTTTACAGATTTCATCGATAAATGTAGCAACTGGTTTTTGACCTTCGTCACCAAGGAAACGGCTTCTTACTGATACTAAGCCTTCTTCTTCTTCCTTTTGTCCTACAACTAACATATAAGGAACACGGTCAAGTCTTGTTTCACGGATCTTGTAACCGATCTTTTCTGCTCTTTCATCAACCGTAACCATTACACCATTCTCTTGTAACTGTGCTTTAACTTTATTCGCATAGTCATGGTATTTATCTGAAATTGGAAGAATTCTTACTTGTTCTGGGCATAACCAAGTGGGGAATAAACCAGCGTACTTTTCAATTAACCAAGCAAGTGTTCTTTCATAGCATCCTAGTGAAGTTCTGTGAATGATGAACGGACGTTTCTTCTCGCCGTTTTTATCGATATAGAACATATCGAATCTTTCAGCTAATGCAAAGTCTAATTGAATCGTAATCATAGTATCTTCTTTACCATACACATTCTTTGCTTGGATATCAAGTTTTGGTCCGTAGAAAGCAGCTTCGCCCTCTTCTTCTGTATAAGTAACACCTAGGTGATCTAAGATTTCTCTCATCTTGTTTTGAGTCTTATCCCAATGTTCTGTATCACCAAGATATTTCTCTTTGTTGTTTGGATCCCATTTTGATAGACGATATGTTACATCCTCTTCTAATCCAAGAGTTTGTAAGCAGTATCTTGCAAGATCAAGACAACCAGCGAATTCTTCTTCAACTTGCTCAGGAGTTACAATTAAGTGACCTTCTGAGATAGTAAACTGTCTTACACGAGTAAGTCCGTGCATTTCACCTGAATCTTCATTTCTGAATAATGTTGAAGTTTCACCATAACGACATGGTAAATCTCTGTAGCTCTTTTGGCTTTGTTTATATACATAATATTGGAATGGACAAGTCATTGGACGAAGTGCGAAAACTTCTGAATTCTCATCTTCTTCATCACCAAGTACGAACATACCTTCTTTATAGTGTCCCCAGTGATCAGAGATTACATACAAGTCCTTCTTAGCCATTAAAGGAGTCTTCGTACGCATGTAACCACGTTTTTCTTCTACATCTTCAATCCATCTTTGAAGAGTTTGAATCATCTTAGCACCCTTTGGCATAAGAAGTGGAAGGCCTTGACCGATAACATCTACTGTTGCAAACAATTCCATCTCGCGGCCTAATTTGTTATGGTCACGCTTCTTGATTTCTTCAAGGTGTTGCATGTATGCATCTAAATCCGCATTCTTAGTAAATGCAGTACCATATACTCTTACTAACATCTTATTCTTCTCGCTGCCTCTCCAGTAAGCACCTGAAGATGAGATTAACTTAATCGCTTTTAATGCCTTTGTACTCATTAAGTGAGGTCCACAACACAAGTCTACGAAATCACCTTGTTTATAGAAGGAAATCTCTTCGTCTTCCGGTAAATCTTCAATTAGTTCAACTTTATATGATTCACCTTTTTCTTCCATGAATTTGATAGCTTCTTCTCTAGGAAGAGTGAACTTCTCTAACTCAGCACCTTCTTTGATGATTTTCTTCATCTCTTTCTCTAATTCATCAAGTGCTGCACGGTCTAGAGATTCCATATCGAAATCATAATAGAATCCAGTATCGATGGAAGGTCCAATCGCAAGTTTTGCTTCTGGATATAATCTCTTAACTGCTTGTGCAAGTACGTGAGAAGCTGTATGTCTATATGCAGCTTTACCAGCTTCATCGTTAAATGTTAAGATACTTAATTCGCAATCAGAATCTACAACTGTTCTAAGATCTACAACCTTACCGTTAACTTCTCCAGCACATGCCATTCTAGCAAGACCTTCGCTAATATCTTTAGCAATCTCAATAACAGACATTGCACTTTCATACTCTTTAACAGAGCCATCTTTTAGTGTTATTTTCATAATATTTATCCTTTCTTCTCAATTCATTTATTATAGTATTACCATTTCTATACACTGTAGATCTGGGTTAGCATACTCAGGAATGCAAAACTCATAGCGAAACACCTATAGTACTTCTTCGTGTGTACTGAATCACCCAGGAAGGCGAGGCATGGACGTCGAGCCAGCCGAAGCTGAGGCAGGAGCCGAATCGAAGGCGGTTCCGGAACATTTAATACACCTATCATACACACGTTAGAAGTACTTAGGCATGCAGCGTGTTTCGTGTCATAGTACAAACGCTAAGAAGCTTCGATCCCCTGAGTTTTGCTTTCCGTCCCCTTTAACATAAAAAAGCCCCTTCCGATTCACAATGTAAATCGAAAGGGACGAGTCATTCTCGCGGTTCCACCCTAATTGGTACAAGTAGTAAACTGTACCCACTTCATTCTACCTACTATCTATGTCAACGAAATATTAACATTATTATAGGCATCGATTATAACGGAATCACCGGACCGGATTGGGGTCACTCAGAGTTAGTTTTCGGATATTTCATAATAAGATATTCGCAGCATACATATCTCTCTCTGCATTATTCCATATCGTACTCGTCTCGTCATTGTGTTGATGGTATTCATTTTATTTCGTTCTATATAATAGAACTTTTGCTGTCTTTCATTATAACATGTGCATTAGCATTGTCAATATGGAATATTTGAAGTTTTTTATGTGCGAAGTTTGAGTTATTAATATTTAAACTGATTAATTGCCTTTTTTAATGATTCGGTATGTTCATTTAGGGTAACGCAATCCTCAGACATACTTTCGGTCACTTCTTTTTGTTTATCGACAATTTCGCAGACATAGGTTGCAGAGGCTGCTGTCTCCTCCAAAAGTGCTGATATGCTTTCTACTGCGCCAAGCGTTTCTGATCGTTTATCCTCCATTCGGATAATATTCTCGCTGGTTTGTTTCAGGTTCTCCTCATAGATTATATATATATGAGCCATATCATCAAACACATTCTTAGTCTCTTGCACCACCTCTACTTGATTATCTACAATATGATTAGTTTCTTCTACACTAAGCGTTGTTGTTTCACCTTTATCTGACATTGTCTGGATTGCATTAGTAATCTGTAGTGCAGCATTCTTTGAATCATTCGCTAATTTACCAATTTCATTGGCTACAACAGCAAATCCTTTTCCTTTTTCACCAACATGTGCTGCCTCAATTGCCGCATTTAGAGACAGTAGATTTGTCTGTTCTGCAATTTCTTCAATTATTGCTACCGCTTTTGATACTACTTTTGTCTCCTGTACAAGACTCATTACATTCATACGAATTTGATTTGTATTTGTTCTTGTCTGTTCCATACTTTCTGTCAATGCTGCTACCGTATGAATCCCAGATCCCATAACCTTTTTCGCATTATTCATCATTGTTATGCTTGATTTCGTGGCAGCTTCTACTTCACCAATATGTTGCGAAAGATTCTCCATACTAAGCAAGCAATTTTGGGCATCCATAGCTTGTGTATGTATTCCTTGCTCTACCGTTGCCATCGTACTATAGATATTCTGTGCTCCCTCTACAATATTCTCCGTAGCCGTTGCAACTTGATTACTCGATGTACCTACTGAGGTTCCAACTTGTGATACTTGCTCAATTAATTTCTTGGTATTATGAATCATATGATTCATATTCTTTGCCAATATGCGGAATTCATCTTTTCTTCTAACCTTTGCTTCTACATTCAAATCTCCCGAAGAAACCCTATCAAGCACCAGATTGAAACTACGAATGGTCTTTGCTATTCCTCTCGATATGAATGTTCCTATAACGATTGAAAGTATACTTGCAAACAATACAATAATTAGTGTTGTTTGCTCTATATCTTTAACGCCTGACAATATAGCTGTTTCGGGAATGACAGCACATACCATACTGCCCGTATCTCCAACCTTACTATATAAGAACAGTGCCTTTTTTCCCTTGTAGTTGATATATTTCATACCACTAGAGTCTTCACTTTCTCTAGCCTTTACTATGTAATCATTACCTTCTGTTTCTGTTAAAATACGCTCCGATTGATCTGTTTTATTTTCTATCCAATACATCTGGCTATCATCTACTACATAAGATACAAACGCATTTCCAGGTAACTGTAATTTCAATAATATCTCTTGTATTTTTTCTTTCTTTACATCTGCTATAATACAGGCCTTTTTGTTTCCTACTCCCATAACATAAGAAGTTGCATAATCTATCTTCTTTGTCCCTAAACTATCGTCTAAAGCCGAATGGTCTGCTATCCAATAACCTGTTTTCACACTCGTATCCATATGTTGAAGAGCTATAGATTCAATAAATTTACTATATAGCCCTTCTTCTTTCTTATCTACTTGCAATATACTATACACATCATCGCTTACAATACTTATATTCGATATGAATTCATCAGCTTGCGATTTTGTCCGAATCATTTGCATCAATTCTTTATATACTTGCACGTATTTTGTCATATCATATTGGTAAAAACCACTTAGATACTCTGATATCTTCTCATCCATCGCAAACTGTAAAACTGTAGATTTCACTGCATCCATCCCTACATTCAAATACTCTGCTGTCATATCAACAGCTTGGATTGAAGTCTTTTCATAGTTAGCTATAATCGAGCTGGAAGCCTTCTCATATGAGATGACTCCCAAACAGATAATCATACATACTGGAACCAAAAAAGCTAGAATTAGTTTAAATCCAATCTTTCTCATTGAAACACCCTACCTTTCTGTGCTTTTGATCTTAATCCATATACACCCATGTAACAATTATCTTAATTCTAGTACAAAACTGCTATGTGGTGGAATGTTTACTAAGATCTTATCCCTATTTATACTCCAGACAACCCCAGAACCCAGTAGATCTACTACTTGTTCAAAACATGTGTATCCGTAATATGTATATGGTATTTCAATCATCCTGTCTTCATCATCAACAGAAGCCACAACAAACAAAACCTCTGTATCTGTACATCTAGCATATACCAGTACATAATCATCACTTGATATGAACTGAAGTCCCCCATAGGAAAGTGACTCCTTACTCGTCTTCAATTTCGCTACCGTTTGGTAAAGTCTATAATATATAGATTTCTCCATATCCCTATGCCAAGGCATTGGATATCTGCATCCCTCCACGTCTTGTACTCGTCCTGCAATTCCTACCTCATCACCATAGTAGATACTTGGCGTACCTGGCAATGTAAAATATAATACAACTGCTGTTTTATAATCCTCATAAGAAACGATACTGTTGTTATGTAACCGGTTCACATCGTGACTATCTAACAAGTTAAATTGCACCTCTTGCATAACAAAAGGCAGTTTTCCTAGATACTGAGTAATTCTATTTTTCAAATTATAGGCTGTCATCTTTTTTAGATGAAACTGTAATTCACTTTTTCTTTGTTGAAATAAATCTATTTCTCCAGCAAACTCTCGAATTGGCCTAGCACAGGCGAAATAGTTCATTGTCGCATCCCACTGATCTCCTTTAAGATGCTCTACACAGTCTGACCAATCTTCTCCAACTATATATGCATCTTCCTTCTCAGCCTTAATGCTCTTTCGAATCTCCGGCCAAACTTCCCTATGCAACTGAACTTTATTATTTCTAGCCATAACATCAGCTACATCAAATCTCCACCCGTCTATGTTATATGGTTCTTTCAGCCACTTCTTAATAACAGAGTCTTTTGCACGATACACGATATTCCTTAATTCCTCATTGGTATAATTAAGAGTTGGAAGCGTTTCCACACCACACCAAGTATCGTACTGATTGTCATCATATAAGAAATAATACGCTCTTTCTTTTGCATTCTTATTGTTATATGCCCCTACTGACTTTGGATAAAAAGTACCGCACTTGTTAAACCATTTGTGTTCAGTTCCTGTGTGATTAATGGATATATCCAGAATGATTTTCATCCCGTTCTCATGTAATGCCTGTGATAATTCTGCTAATGCTTGATTTCCCCCAAGATGCTCATCAATTTCAAAATAATCGATACAATCATATCGGTGAACAGTAGCAGCTTTGAAAATTGGATTGATATACACTGCTGTCACACCTAATTCTTTCAGATAGGGAATTTTATTCTGTATTCCTTTCAGATCTCCACCATAGAAATCCAGACCATATACCCTCGAATATTCTTTGGGTTCTTCATTCCATTGATCTATATGAATGGTGTTATGACCTTCAAATTGATACTCTCCATCTTTAACATCATTTGTTTCATCTCCATTACAAAATCGATCAGGGAAGACTTGATAGAAAACGGCGTTCTTTACCCACTCTGGTTGCTTGTAATTTGTCAAGATACAAAAATCATAGATTTCATCAGGCACATAATCCGTTATGCGATATTGGGTATAATAAAAGATTTCTGAGTCAGTAACGATATAAAATTGATATCGAAACTCATCTTCCCATACCGTAACTTCACAAGTATAGTATGCTAATCCATTAATAATACCATCTTTTTTCATGGTAAATAATTGTTCCGCGCCATTGATTTTTGCACGTAAGATTACATTCTTTACCTCCTTATTGTCAATACACCTTAATGAGATTCGAATGGTTTCTCCTTTGTCCGGCAATGGATTACTTACATAATATCTGCTTCCGTCTGAGTAAACACTATTCAGCCACTCCTTCATATCTTAACTCCTCCCTTTCAAACTCAATTCTATATCTACTAACAAGCCAATATAATTTCACTAATGGCACGAAATAAGTCCTCTTCTAAATCAAGTTGCATAATACTGCTTAGGGCATATGGTGATTCATCCACTTTCAGCACATCATAGATTCTTTCTTTCGTTAAGGTTTCAATCTCCGCACGGTCTAGTAGTTCAAATACTTTCTTTAACACTGGATTTTTTGCAAGACACATATTCCCGCATATATAAAACTCCTGTCCCTGATCAGAATCTACAGGATAGAACTGCGTTATATACTCGCACTTATCTTCATCATAAGTAACTAAATCCATACAGGATTTATCTTTCCTACCCACACAGATTCCCTCACAATTTTGAAATCCAACAAGATGTAATCGATATTCTCTTTCCGAAGGTATACAACTATAATCACCTTCAACTGGGCGTATGGCAAATATGCCTTCTTCATAATTCAATTCCATATTGGTCATAGCGTAATTTCCATCTTGATATGCATATGTAATTCCATCATCTTCATACAAAGAAAAACTTCCATTTGCACCTGCATAGATATAGATATCCATCTTCTTTGGATTGCTAACACTATCCTCTGCACCTTCTAATACAGACATTGGAATGATTGCACCAGCCTTAGCCAATACAGGAAGTTGCTCAATTGGACGATACATCCACAAACTTCTTCCTCCTTTGTATATGAGACCTGTCATACAATCGATGTAAGTTCCTTCAGGTAGCCAAACCTTAGAACAACCAAGAAGGATTGTCTCATTTCCTTTTTTCGTAATGGGACAAACGATAAGTTCTGTGCCAAAATAATATTCATTCTTAACATCATACGCTTCCCTAGACTCTTCGTTGTGATAATACATAGGCTGTATCAAGGGTTCACCCTCTATATGACATCTATAATTCATAGTGTATAAATATGGCAATAAACGGTGACGTAATTGAAGATAGTAAATCATAATCTGTTCCGTCATGAATCGATAACTCCAAGGTTCTTTCCTATTAAATGGGCTTGCTGAACTATGCAATCTCATAATAGGCGAAAATACACCAAACTGTAGCCAACGAACTGCTAATTCTTCACTTCTAACTCCTAACATATGTCCACCGATATCATGACTCCACCACGTATACCCAATATTAGAAGCATTTGAAGTGAAGAAAGGCTGAAAATCCAAGGATTCCCACGACATAACTGTATCTCCTGAAAAGCCTATTGGATATCTATGACTTCCTGGACCAGCATAACGAGATAATATCAAGCCTCTCTTTCCATTTCTGCAGTTATCCTTGTAGTGATAATAATTCAATAACCACAACGGATCTAATCCTTCAATCTTAGATGTACTTCCTTGTTGCCAATCTAACCACCAAAAATCAACCCCATCGTTTTCATATGCATGATGTATGTACTTAAAATATGCCTCAACGAATTTATGATCCGTTATATCGAATTCAATTGGATCCTCGTAAGTGGTATCTATGCCTAGTTCTTTTGCCATATCCTGATACATAGCTTCGTGCCCACGAACCCCTTCTGCCGGATGAACATTTAACGTAACATGTAGATTCTTATTGTGAAGCCATTGCAAGAATTCTTTATAATCAGGAAATAACTCTTCATTCCATGTATATCCCGTCCAACCACTACCATAGCGTGAATCAATATCAACCAAATGCCAATCCATATCAACAACAGCCACTGCCAGAGGTACCTTCTTTTCCTCAAACAAATTCACTAATTCTTTGTAAGACTCCTGTGTGTATCGGTAATAACGGCTCCACCAGTTTCCTAATGCATAACGAGGTAACAACGGCGTACTTCCTGTTAATCGATAGTAATCTTTAAGTGCATCTAAGTAATCTCTTCCATAACCAAAAAAGTAAAAATCTATATAATCTTTCGCTGGGGGTGTAAGTCTTTCTTCGTTGTCAACACCAAAGGAATGACTGTCGTCTAATATTGAAAACCCATTCCATGATAAAATTCCATGATCAAGCTCTACCTCGCCGTCTGCTAAGTCTAGAGTCCTAGCCGTTCCTTTTAAGTCGTTTATTGGTTCTCCATAATTCCAAGCACTGTGATATACGGTAAGATTTCCTCTAACCTTAATTGACAAACCTTGATTTGAGAATTCTTTCTTATTGTATATTACATGTAAGTAATCAGTTATAATCTCAAGTTGTTCTTCTTTTTCTATAAGACGAAATTCACATTTAGAAAACTCTCGATTTCTAACTACTTGTGTTAAATCATCTTGAAATTCTCCATCTTTTTGGTACTCCAATCGAACCATGCGTGGCGTTATCATTGTAATTCGATAAGAAGGACCTACAATCTGGTTTCCCCTTACTTTTGCATGTTGCTTCATCATCTCTCACTCTCTTTTCTTACTCTTTGACAGCACCCATTACAATACCAGATACAAAATACTTCTGAAGGAATGGGTATATAACCATTAAAGGTACTACAGATACTACAATCTTGGCACTGTTTAGATTTCTCGACGATACTTGAAGATACTGACGTAATAACTCAATATTATTTATCTTTGACATATCAAAGGATGCAGTAACCTGTCTAATATAGGTTTGTAGAGGATAATTGACAGTTCTGTTAATATATAATATTGCAGTAAAATAATCGTTCCAGTGGCCTACAATACAAAACAGGGACAGTGTAGCTAGACATGGAAGTGACATAGGTAGCATAACTTTCCATAAAATCTTAAATGGTGTAGCTCCATCAATTTCCGCTGCTTCCTCTAAAGATTTTGGTACTGCACGGAAAAAATTCATCAAAAGTATTACATTACCAATAGGCACAGACGCTGGTATGATTAATGACCATATGGTATCCATTAATCCAGCTTCCTTAACTACCATGAATAAAGGAATCATCCCTGCCGGAAACAACATTGCAAATATTACCAACTTCATATAAATTCCTTGTGCACGGAATTCCCTTTTACTTTTTGACAATGGGTATGCCATAAGTATGGTAAGAATCATATTGATTCCTGTACCAAGGATAACCCTTACTACTGAAATCATAAAGGATCTCCAAAACTGTGCATCCTCTAATATCTTCTTATATGCATTCAGATTAAAATTAACTGGTAAAAAGCGCACTCGATTGGCAGTAGCAGAAGCACTATCGCTAAAAGAGATAGCAACAACATTCAAGAGAGGTAATAAACAAGATAATCCTAACACAAGCACCACCAAGAATATTACAATATCGGATTTTTTCACTTTTTTGTTCATTTCTTTTTCCTCCTTAGAACATCTTACGATCAGTCAATTTACCAGCTAGTTTATTGGCAGATAGGATCAGTATCATACCAACCACTGACTTAATTAAACCAACAGCTGTTGCCAAACTATATTGCCGCTCCACAATACCCACTCGGTATACGAAGGTATCAATTATATCTCCGGTTTCATAAACCAATGGATTATACAAGTTATAGATTTGGTCAAAACCAGCATTTAATATATTTGGTAGACTCATTGTTGTCATCAGAATAACCATTGGTAGAATACTTGGAAGTGTTACATGCACTAATCGCTTCCATCTACCCGCCCCATCAATTGCAGCTGCCTCATATAGGCCAGGGTCAACTGAAGTAAGCGCTGCTAGATAAATAATTGATCCATAACCAAACTCTTTCCATGATTCTGAAATAATCATTAAAGGTCTAAACCACTTATTACTTGCCATAAACATAATGGGATCGATACCAAATCCAGACAATATTGCATTAATCGGTCCATCATATCCAAATATATACTGTAAAACAGACGCTAGAATAACCCATGACAAAAAGTGTGGTAGATATACCACGGTCTGTACAACCTTCTTAAACCATTTAATACGAATCTCATTCAAAAGAAGAGCAAAGCATACTGGTATAACAATACCAAGAATCATCTTTCCTAATGCTATAATTAATGTATTAATTAAAATCTGTTTACTATCTGGTAATACAAACAAGAACTTAAAATTATCAAGTCCTATCCACTTTGATCCACTGATTCCCTTTGCTGGAATGAAATTTTGAAATGCCATCACTAACCCAGACATAGGAATAAAGGTAAAGATAGCAAGAATAATCATTCCTGGTAACAGCATAAGATGATAACTCATTTCTCGTTTTATATGTTTCACGTATACTCCTCCATTTCATCTCAAACTCTTATATAATCGCTGTACTTCTCAAGTTATATGTTATATAGGAAAGGGCTGTTAACGACTCCTTGTCTCTTAACAGCCCCAAGATAATTAATTACTTTCCAATTGCTTCATTAACTTCTTTTGTTATCTGATCTCCACCAGCTGCCTTCCATTCTTCTACAAATTTATCAAAATAAGCGACATCTTTTTGATTCGTAACAATTTGCATAATTGCTTCCTCTTCCATCTTAATAAGCGTTGCCCATTTTAATTTCATAGACTCTGTCTGATCATAGAAAACAGGATCCACCAGATTCATCTGTGTATCATTCAGAACCTTTCCTCCAACAATACGGCATTGGTAATTTAACCAGTCATCTGTAGCTGGAGTTTGATTACTATCAATAGCATCTTTGTATCTTTTACATGATTCATATAATGAATTCTCATACATAGTCATATCATGCTCATCACGTGTACCATCAAGAGCTTCTGAGATATGTTGATAAGAAAGTTGTGCTGCATTGTAGAAATCAAAACCACCTAAAGGATCAAGACCATATTGTCCTGTAACTGTATCACAATAGTACTTAACTGTTTCACTTGTATCGGTAAATGCTTCTGAACTTTGATTATATGCTAATGATATATTCTTACCTTTGATTAATAATTCTGGATGCTCGAAACCTTTACGAACTACAAAGTAGTTTTGATTTGGATTGTTTGTATATCCCGTTACTTTTCCATCACTTCCAGTTGGCACTGCATAAGCTCTCCACTCTGCATCTGGATTCAATGTATAAGAAGATACCGTGTGATAAGGTGCCCACCAGCCAGCAAAGAATGCACCACATTGTCCGTTGCCGACTAAGGCCTTCAAATCATCTTCTGTACGAACTGCCATTTGTTGATCGATCAAACCTTCTTTATACCAGTTAGCAAGTACTTCTAAACCTTCTTTCATCTCAGGTTGTACAGAACCATATACTGCACTACCATCGGAACCAGCAATCCATTGTTTTGGAGATGCTCCATTCAAAGTAAATATATTATTCACTTGATAACCACCAGCATAACTACCATACATAAAGTTCCCATTCCACGATGGCATCACAGCAAGGCCAACAGTCTTGCCTGCTCCGTTTCCACCTGGATCTTTTTCAGTAAACTGTTTTAATATATATGTAATATCATCAATTGTCTGTGGTTCTTCTAATCCTAGCTTATCCATCCAGTCACCACGTAGCCATAATAGTTCTGGACCTCCTGATATGTTAGTAGTTGGTAACGCATAAAGTTTTCCATCTATAGTTGCCATGTCAAGTGCTTTGTTGTCATTTGATCCATAGATTTCTTTCATCAAATCACTGGCGCAATTATTATATGCATCTGTAAGATCTGCAACCAAATCATTCTCAACTAATTCTTTAAATGTAGCATAATCATCTACTCTCATGATGTCTGGTAAATCACCAGTTGTAATCGCCATAGATACTTTCTGATTATAATCTTCACCGTCTGTTGCTTCAAACTTGTTCGTATTCTGAATATTAATCTTTTCTTTGTATAAGCGAGTATACCCATTGTCTGTAGTGGTATCACTCGATCCTTCTGGGAACTTAATACTTGATGTAACACATGCACCCACTGTGTATTCCACTGTTTCTGGATATGGTGCATCTGATGATGTTTGTGCTAACGTCCACGCATCCTCTGTTGAATCTTCTTCAACTTCTTGTGAACCCTCGGCTTGTGTCTTGGTACTGTTCTTCCCATTGGTTTCATTTCCATTTTTCTTGTTACATCCGCTGAGCATTACAGCTGTCATACATGTTACCAATAAAACAGCAGTTAGCTTTTCCCCAAGATTTCTTCTCATGCTGTATCCTCCTTAATAAAAATCAATAATTTTAAATATGATTCTATTTGGCTTAACGTTAAACCTAACATTATAATATATCCTAAATATTCCATTGTCAAGCATTATGTTTATATATTCTGTATAAAATTATTTTTTTCTGTATATCTTACACAATGCTGCCGCAGTTTTGCCCATTTGATACCAAGTTCTTCTTTTTTTATGATATTTCCACCTACATTATTAGTTAACAACAACATTTAACCTGCATAAAAGCTCAACTCTTCTTATTGTTACAAAATATGTATTTACATTTTACTTTTTATTATGTACTATATAGGTAATAACTTTAATATATATACAATGGTTTTACGATATACCTAATTAATAAATATTATCAGGAGGATATGATTACTATGGCAACTTTAAAAGACATCGCAGCTGAGGCTGGAGTAAGTGCTATGACAGTGTCTAATGTCATAAATGGAAATAACAAGAAGGTTTCACAAGCAACCATAAAACTTATTAATGATTTGGTTATAAAATATAATTATGTTCCTAACCTTAGTGCAAGAAGTCTTACATCTAAAACTTCCAAACTAATTGCTATTATACTTTCTTATATAGATCCGTTTTATAACTACTTTACGAATCCATACCTTAGTGAACTATTTGGTGAAATTGAGACTTTAATACGTAAGAACGGATATTTCACAATTATTCGCTCTGTACCAGACATTGATAATGTCTCTGATATTCTGAAAAATTGGAATGTTGATGGTGCAATCTTTCTTACGCATCAAGAAGAGGAAGATATTGAACATATATTAGCTACTGCTCCCTGTCCAGTTGTTTTTGTAGATAGCTATACAGATATAAATAAAAATGCTTTATTAGTTGGTACTAATGATTTCAAAGGTGGGTATATTGCTACAAAATATTTGATACAAAATGGACACAAAAAGATTGCCTTCGCCGGTCCATATTCAGAAAGCAATAAGATCGTCGCACATCGTTTTGATGGATACCTCGAAGCATTACGTGAGGCTAACATCCCATATAGTGATGAGCTTCTTATTATCACCAACACTTCTTACGAAGACGGATTACTTTTAGGACGTAAAATTGCAAATCGCGAATATGACGTATCTGCTATATTTGCTACTGCCGATATCCTTGCCATTGGTCTTATGGAGGGAGCCAAATGCAATGGCTGTATTGTACCAAATGATCTCTCGTTAATCGGCTTTGATGGATTACAACTTTGTAATCTGGTTTCTCCCAAACTAACTTCTATATCACAAAATGTGCTAAACAAGGCAGAATCTTGTGTGAACTTATTACTTGATGCAATTCGAACCAAGAATGTTAAAGAATCAGTTATCACCTTAGATGTTGAAATAGTTCCTAGACAATCTTGTAATACGATTCGAACTTCCTCCGTTTTTGACTCTTCACATATTGTATGATATAATTATTTTGATTATCATGAGGTATATACTATGATTATAGAACCCAAAGTACGAGGATTCATCTGTACAACTGCCCACCCAACAGGTTGTAGAGCAAATCTCTTGATTTACGCCATAATATAATCGGAGAAGCTTTCATATCAACTGCAACATAGGAAATCTGCCGTATGTTTTCTGATAAATTACTTATAGATAAACCTGAAATAGATGAAAATGGCTATCTTCGCCTTGATGATTATGAACTAGATTCAAAAGTTCAAGACAAAATCAATGCTCTTTGGTCTAACTAACAACTGAAAATATTACTCATTTATAATGTTAAAATAAGGTCATAATATTGAGATAGTGACGAATCAATCGATACTGATGAGAACATGGAAGCTGAATCTGATCAAACAATTTCAGAAGAAGAAAATCTAGAAAAATAATTAGTCATAAGGGACAATAACACCTAAGACTGTGTTATTGTCCCTTTTTTCTTTCATTTGTATTCCACTGATTTTAATAATAATCCATGAGGTGGAACAGTTTTACCCGCTAATCCACGATTTTTACAAGCTAGTGCTTCTTTAATTGTATCAGCCTTTCTTTCACCCAGTCCCACTTCAAGCAGTGCCCCCTACAATAATTCGAACCATATTGTATAAAAAACCATCGCTGCGCAATCGAAATCTGATTAAATTCTGATATCTACTTCCTGTCCTACTTGAGTTCAACGTCGTTTCTGTATCTGTTACTTGTTCTATGTTACTTATAACAAGATCTTCCGGCAAACTTACGATAAGGGCTTTTGTAATCTCCTCAATTGAAAGTTTAGAATTGGTATAAAAATTCGCTACCTGACATTATGCATGGACTCCAGCATCCGTTCTGCCAGAGCACATTATCTTAATATTCTCATTCAATAGTTCCGATAAACAAATCTCTAGAAATCCTTGTATGAATAGTTCTCGTTGTTTACCCCCTAGGCGTTGCCACCCAAGATACCTCGTTCCATCATAAGAAATATGGATTTGATATTTCTTCTAAGCATTAAACATTACCTTTTCACTATTAAACGCTTTAACAATACCTGCTGTAATATGGATTCCTAATAAGCGCCTCTAACTGGGGTACATTTGACATCTTCGGCGGAGGACTTATTACTGATATTTCCAAACACTCTAAGATTGATGACGCTCGTTCTTCTTTAGCCAAAGCGCAAAAAGACCTTCGCGCCTTTCGCACTGAATTAGCTGATGTAAGCATGAACATCTCTATATCAATTGACATTGGATCTTTTACAACATTCGCTGACTATTTTTTCGATGATATCTTCTCAAGTATCAGTGTGAAATCGAAGATAACAGATGCTCAAAACAACGTATCGACTGCGATTAAACAAGTTCGTTCCACTCTTATACTTCTAGAAAGATCCAAATTAGAAAAGAATGAGCACATTGAAAATACCCTCGAGCAAATCAAAGATATTGTGATTCATTCCGATTAATCATCTATCATCATTGAAGATTACACAAATACCTATATTGCCATCTCCATAACATAATCGTCCATCACATATCCGTTCCCGATATCGGAAACTTGTTCTCTCACTTTAATAAATCCTTTTTTCTCATAAACAGCAATGGAACCACTATTATATCGGTTAACTGTTAGCCAAATTGCTTGCTTTTTGTTCGATGACGCAAGTTCTGTTAAGAATACAAAGGCCTTTGATGCAAGGCCTTTTCCTCTTGCTTCCTTAGCTATGTATAACTTACTAAGAAAAACTCTATCTGTTTCCATCACTAGCCCAATATATCCCACTACAGAGTCTTCATCTTTTACTAGATAATACTCGTACCCTTGATCATTTATCTGCAAAGCAACAGCATTAGCAGATTGGAATTTATCCACCATATAATCAATTTGAGCAGGTTCTAAAATCGATGAATAATGTTCGTGCCAAATCTTAGTACCAAGCTCTGCAACCACGTTGATTTCTTCTTGTTCCTTAACTTTATGAAACCTTGTATTCATAATCTTTCCTCCTTATATTATAAGAAGGAGCTGTCCCTGAATTAATTGCATTCACACACCAGCTCCTTAAAACTTATCATAAAATCTATTCTTGCACTGTCTCTTTGTTTAATAATACTCGTTCTAAGATTTCAGCCGCTTGTCCTACTAACTCTACACAAGGTCGTTTCTTATAATATTCTTCTGTTCTTGCTTCTGGTTTTGTCTGTGTTGTATCTGTTTTCTTATCAAGTCCAAGAAGTTCACGGCAGATTATAGAACCATTCTCTTTCTTATATTCTTCTGCTAATTGTTGAACTACATCGTAGTTATGTTTTTTTCCTTCTTGATCCTTTCCATCAACACTTCCAGTTTCTAAGCCTGCTATTAAAAACATTCCAGAAACAGCGCCACATACCTCTCTCATTCTTCCCATTCCACCACCAAAAGAACTAGATACCTTAAGTGCTGTCTCTTGATCCATATTATACAGATCACAATATGCAGCAAATACAGCCTGTGAGCAATTATAACCTTCTTTAAATAACTGCATTGCTAACTCTTTTCTACTTTCCATATTACACAAAACTCCTTCTTATAAAAATTCCTCTTGAAGTTCTCTTTCATCTGCTACTTCATTATATACACGAAGAATATTCTTAGCAAATTCTTCTGTTGAATATGACTTAACAATAGATAACGCATTGTTAGAATATATATTTCCACTACAGCTATCAGAATTATAATAAAGAATACGATCTAATCCATCATATAAATCCTTCTGCACTACAAAACCAAATCCATTATAGCCATCGATAAGAATCGCATCAAGACAGGCATCTTTCTTAGCAACAACTGGCAAGCCTGCTGCCATTGCTTCTATATAAGTAAGTCCTTGCGTTTCACTTTGTGAAGCACTAACGAACACATCGCCTAATTGATAGTATTTACCAATGCTATCCCAAGGCTGCTCTCCTACGAATATTACCCTCTTCTCAATTCCTAGTTCCCTTGCTATTAACATGAGTCTTTCCTTATCTGGTCCACCACCAACAATAACGAACTTAACCTCCTCATGTTGTTTCATATACACAGGCATTGCTCTCAATATTTCCTCGATATTCTTTTCCCTCGATATTCTACCTACATATACAATAGTCTTTTCCGCTTCTTGGATCCCATACTGTCTCCTTAGTTCACTAACCTCTTCAAAACTAAAACAATCTTTTCGAAATTTATCAAGTTTAATTCCCGTAGGTATAACCTCAATACTACTATAGACATGATAGGTACGTAACAATTCCTTAACCTTATCCGTAGGTACAATAACTCTGCTTGCCGAGTTGCAGCATCTCCTTGTAAGGTAACGAATTGCTGATTTTGTTCGTTTATCCAAACGCTTAATCTTCATAATATAATGCGAATAATCTTCATATATCGTATGATAAGTGTGGACAACTGGTATGTTCAATTCCTTTGCCATAATTCTACCGAAGATACCAAGTGAGAACTCCGTATTCGTGTGAATCAGGTCTAATTCTAACTTTTTAATTGTAGATGCTAATTTAGGATGATAGAATAATCCAACTCTACGGTCACTTAAAAAAATGAATGGCACACTTGGTACTCGGAATACATTGTGCTCAAACTCAGGCTCACTCGGTGTCTTTGTTGTAAAAACATAAACATTATATCCCATCTTCTCAAGCTCCGTCTTTAGCATAAAGCATGATGTAGCCACACCATTAATTTCCGGATAGTACGTTTCTGTAAATAATCCTATGTTCACTTTTCTCCCCCCTGCACACAACTGATTATTGGCATAACAGCACTATTTATAATATATCTGATTCTATATACTTTGTAAAGTAAAGGTATTATTCCATTCCCCTCTAGCGCTGGGTAGATACAGTCTGTTGGTATTCAATAGTCGTCAGTAGTTTTGACTCTTCACATATAATATGATATAATTAGTTTGATTTTCAAACTTTCGACGGAAAGATGAGGTATATACTATGATTATAGAACCAAAAGTACGTGGATTCATCTGTACAACTGCTCACCCAACAGGTTGTAGAGCAAATGTTGCAAATCAAATCACTTACGCAAAAGAACAACGTAAAACATTGTCCCTACATTCGGCTAATTCACCTAAGAAAGCCCTTGTTATCGGCAGTTCCACTGGATATGGATTAGCATCACGAATTTCACTTGCTTATACATACCAAGCTTCTACTATAGGCGTAATGTACGAAAAAGAAGCCGCTGGTGTTAGAACCGCTACCGCAGGCTGGTATAATACTGCTGCTTTCGAATCTTTCGCGGCAAATGATGGCTTGTATGCTCAAACAATTAATGGCGATGCTTTCTCTAGAGAAATCAAAGACGAAACCATAGCAAAGATAAAACGTGATTTAGGTAAAGTAGACATGGTGATCTATAGCTTAGCTGCACCTCGAAGAACAATGGCGGATGGAACGGTATTCTCGTCTGTTCTGAAGGCGACTACTGATACCTTTGTAAGCAAATCTCTTGATTTACGCCATAATATAATAGAGGAAGCTTCCATACCTACTGCAACAGAGGAAGAAATTGAGGCTACCATCAAAGTTATGGGTGGTGAAGATTGGGCTGACTGGATTACAGCATTGGTTGAAGGTGATGCAATTGAAGAAAATGCTATCACCGTTGCATATTCCTACATTGGACCAGAGCTTACTTACCCAATATACAAAGAAGGTACAATCGGACATGCAAAAGAACATCTTCATAAAACTGCTGACCTTCTTACCAAAGAATATGCAAACCACGGAATACGTGCTTATATCTCGGTGAATAAAGCCTTAGTAACACAGGCAAGTGCTGCTATCCCTGTTGTACCACTCTATATAAGCTTATTATATAAAGTTCAAAAAGAACTTGGAACACACGAAGGTTGTATCGAACAAATCTGTCGTATGTTTACTGATAAATTACTTATTGATAAACCTGAAATAGATGCAAATGGTTATCTTCGCCTTGATGATTATGAACTAGATTCAAAGGTTCAAAACAAAATCAATGCACTTTGGAATGAACTAACAACTGAAAACATTACTGATCTTGCCGACCTTGATGGCTACTGGGAAGACTTCTATACGATGTTTGGCTTCGATATTCCAGGAGTGAATTACACAGAGGAAGTTGATGCTTCTGTTTCAATTCCTAGCATCAACTGCTAACAATTATTAAAAGGCAACAAAGAATTCTACACATTCTTTGTTGCCTTTTAGCGTTTTCACATTACTTTCGTGTTATTTCTTAATAATAACTGTTTTTGACTGTCCTTTTCCTTTTAATAACTTCTTGTAAGAAGAAAGTTTAGAAGAAGGAACTACAATCTTTGCCTCCTTGTTGATTCCCTTAAATGCATCAGAACCAACTTTCGCAAGTTTCTTAGATTTGATTGTTATTGTTTTAAGTTTGCTAGCTTTATAAAACGCTTTCTTTCCTATTGTTGTTACATTTTTAGGTATTGTAATACTTGTTAATGATGTACAACCTTCAAAAGCGCTATCACCAATCGTAATTACATTACTTCCAATTGTTACGCTAGTTAATTTCTTATTTCCTTTAAAAGCATTCTTATTAACCGAAGTAACCTTATAGCTCTTCTCTCCAACTTTAACGGTTGCAGGAATAACTACTTTCTTCGCATTCTTTTGAGTGGTACCTAAGTATGACAAAGTTTCTTTCTTATTGGTAGTGCTTACTACTTTATATTTGTTTGTTCCAATTGTAATGGTGGTATTCTTCTTAGGCATTACAACCTTGAAGGTAACTGTTGCTGTTGTTTCTCTATACTTCTCGTCTCCTGCTTTAGTTGCAGTAATCGTTACTGTTCCAACATCTGTTGTCTGTACCTGACCAGATACTGTACCTACAGTAGCATATTCTTGACCTGAAGTTACAGCAAAGGTAACTGCTCCACTACCACTTCCACCGGTTACTTGTAAAGTAGTCCCTTTACCAAGGGTTAATTCACTTCCCACTCCTGTAATCTGCATTGCTTCTTGCTCAATTGGTTTAGTCTCTACCGCAGTTTCTTCTCCTGGATTTGGTTGTGAAGGATTTGTAGTATCATTCTTTGTTAAATCTTTGAAAACAGCCTTAGTAGCACCACTCTTAATTGCTGTAATCTTATCATAATAGATTGTACCACTTACCTTACCATCAACAACAGCTGAAGATGATCCAATTGCATTTACCCATAATCCAAACTTAGTAACATTGCTAGAATCTTTTACCAAACCACCCTTTGGATTACCTGCTGTATCTCTCTCACAAAAATCAGCAAAAGGAATCGTAACTAACATCGGTGTAGTTTTTCCTATATATTCATTATAAAGATTCAGATATGTTTCATATACTTTACCATTTGCTTCTATCTGTACTACTATCTTTTGATTTTTTCCATCTGGAATTGTGTAGAATTGCAATGCGTCACAGCTCGACCAATCAACTTCTTTTGATATAGTTGCACCAGCCCAACCATCAGAAGTTTCATCGTATGAGAATTTCATTGCAAACTCGCCATCATAAATCTTATCTTTTTCTTTTGTTAAAGATAACGTAATTTTACTTCCTGTTGCTTTGTTAGTTGCCCATTTGTTTGTTAATAAGGCATCAACACCCAAGTAGTTCTCAAATCCATCAATTTCAAATGGATCTTCTACTGGTGGTTTAATATTGTAAATTGCATTAAAGGAATCCAGTTTTGTATCATTCAAATATAAATCGATAGTTCCCACATATTCTCCAAGCTTTTTCAAATCTTCATTGCTTAACTGTGCTTTATAATATTTTCCTTCTAGGCCAGCAACAACTGGGAGGCTTATACCCTTACCATTAAACACAACTTTGACTGTATCTGATTCTTTGGCATCATTTACTTTTGCTGAAACAGTAACCGCTTCTAGTATTCTAGATCCTGAAACAGGAGATACCAAATATCCAGTTGCCGACTCTGTAGTTGGTGATACATTCACACTAATTGCACTAGAAGTTGCACTTACTATAGTTTGTTGATTTGTTGCAAATACACTTCTTCCATCATTATAATAATCAATGAAATTATCTAATAATTCATGACCATACAGTGTATCGTTTGCTTTTTTCTCTTTCACATAAGGAGTATAGAATCCATCTTTCTCACCAAAGTTTGCCCATAATAAGAAGTAAGATGCCTTTGAATCCGCTACTGCATTTAAAAGAGCGTTATACCAGTCTTTATGTAAGTTTCCAGTTTTCAAAAGTGCAGTCTGATTGTCCCCTTTTTGCGTTGTATTACGAATTCCTGTTTCTGTTACTGCAATTAGCTTTCCATGTTGCGTTCCGAAAGTTTCAACAATACTAAGTGCCTTTTTGAAATCAACAAACCATGTACTTTCATTTATCTCTGTTGGACTATCATTATAGATATCAAATCCAACCATATCTACATAGTCATCGCCAGGATATCTTTCTCCATACTCTTCTACGTCAGATGCTTCACTTCCTGGACCATATACATATAAGAAATTATGAACAGCTTTTTCATCACGAAGATATTCTACTGTGTATTTCCAAACATTCTTATAGGTTGCTGCATCGCAAAAAGCAGCTCCCCACCAAAACCAGCTTCCTGTGTTCTCATGGAAAGGACGGAATAGAATGGTTCCATCAACATTATTAGCATAATCTGCAATCATATCAAGATAGGCATTATACATTTCATTGTATTTACCACCAGGTAAAATCTGATTCATAACAGAACCAGTTAGAACATTTGGTGAGTAACCAGCAAAGTCATATTTTGCATAAATTGCATCAACGCCCTCTGTATATGTCCCACTCTCCTTTACTAAAGAGAAGTTTGGCATATGCGCTGACATTGTAATAATCGCACCTTGTTCTATGTTTTTGTTTGTTAAAGCTGCTGCTGCAAGAACATTCCCTTCTGATGTTAGTGGGAATTTTTTGTCTCCAATCTCTGTGTTATATCTCTTAGCGCTATATTCGTTTCCTGTTAAGGATAATGTGTCAATTCCGATCATTCCTGCGATACTTCCTGTTACATCCATTGTATCAGAATCGCTTACACCAATAGCACTTCCACTTGCTACTCCAGCTTTATGCCAAGTATCATTCTGGTGACCAAAGATGACACTGCTTGAATCTCCCATTGCTTGTAGATATGCATAGATTCCCTTCGTATAGTCCTTAGCATCTTTATCAACAAGTTTGATATCTGTTACTACATTGGTTTCTTGCAAGGAACCATCTTTATTTGTTGTTTGTAATCTATTACCTACAACTGTAATGTCTTTGGTTTTATCAGACACTGCTACTGTTGAATCTACATAGATTTCCTCAACCATAGAAGATTCTTTGATCATCTTAAGGTTATCAATCCATACACTACCCGAATAGGTTGTATTAACACCAACGATACATAATACGGTGTTACAGCAAATATCCTGCTTAATAGGATCGAAATTAAGTACTACTGTAACTTTCTTAAGACCACCTTCTACATCAACTGCCTCTTCTGTATTTACTGCTATGTACGTCTCCATTGCAGATGGATAGGAATCTTCTGCATCGGGATCTTTATATTGTATTGTCTGTTTAATCTGGAAACCACCATCTAATTTGGCAGGATCATAATAGAAATCAAAGGTAGTCTTATTCACACCTAAAAGTTCTACATCACCCCATTCTCTAACACCAAGTTGGCTCCAACTCACCGCCCCATCTTTGCTATAATCAACATCAACACGAAGCATACCATTGTCAGCTGTAGTTGTAGGCTTCGCACCATAATATTGATGATTCCAACCTGCATCTTCCCAACCACCGATGCCATCATCGAATGTCCATTCTTTCACTACTTCACTTTGAACCCCACCACTGCCTTCTACGTTTTCAAGTCTTGCATTGGCGATGGCAATCGTACCAGAATAATTACATTGGTATCCAGCGAACTGTACCGTTACTTGACTAACCGTATCAGTTACTGCATCTGCAAATGCCATACTTCCATTCCAACCGTTGGCATCGTTTGCTCCTACCATATCCTCAAACGGAATACTTACAGCTACCTTATAGTAAGATTCACCAGCTATTGTTACTTTCTCAGCGAAATCAGCCGCCTGCATTTCAGGAATCGTATTTGATTGTACCCAATTCCAATCAGCTCCAACCCGAAGGACACCTACTGCTTTCATAACTCCAGAAAAATTAGGTGTACTACCACTGTCTGGTAATAAGACATCCATAGCAAGCGTTGTACCAACTGCTGGAATACTATCTGTCGTTAAACTAATATTATTCTCTTTACCACTGTTATTATCCCAAGTACTGCTTACATCAAAACTATAAGGATTGCTAACATCAATCTTCTCATCTGCTGCCTGCACATATGTTATAGGAGCCAAACCTGTTAAATTGACTGACGTGACTACCAAAGTTGCCGCTAGCGTTAATGCCAAACATTTTGTTAATCTCTTTTTCATTATATTTCCCCTTTTCATTATATTTTAGCTAATTTATTAAGTTAATATTAGCTATTAAAATTATATCAGATATATGCATTATAGTCAATTAAGCGAATTATTTATATTTATTTTTATATGATATTACTTAATTTTTAGAAAAACGCCATGTTTTTAATCTATATTTTGTTGATTATACATAATCACGATACAGATAATATTAAGTTAATATATCTTTATTGTTTTTATATATTAATATTAATTATCTATTATTATCCTTACGCAACCTACTTTAGAATACTTTTATCTATTCTATAGTAAAATTTTCTTTTCATTTATATGCTTTCGAATTATAATGTTGAAATAGGGTCATAATATTAAATAGAAAGGATGACGGTATCATGAAAAAATTTGGTAAATTTATAGCTGGGACACTATCCTTAGCAGCTTTAGTAGGTGGTGCATTCTATTTCTTTAAAAATGTTGTTAACAAAGATTCAACTGATGATTTCGATGATTTCGATGATGATTTTGATGACATCGAAGATGATGATACAGATGATAGTGACGAATCAGAATCTGATACAAGAGGATATGTAACTCTAACTATGCCAGAAGTATCTGACTTCTCTGACGAATCAATCGATACTGATGACAACTTAGAAGCTGAAGTAGAACTAACTTTATCTGATCAAGTACCTTCAGAAGAAGAAAGTCTAGAAGCTTAATTAGCCAAAAGGGACAATAACACTTAAACCTGTGTTATTGTCCCTTTTTTATCTATCATTTATATTCTACTGATTGCAAAAACAATCCATGAGGTGGAACAGTTATGCCAGCCAATCCACGATCTTTACAATCTAATGCTTCCTTAATTGTATCAGCCTTTCTTTCACTCATTCCTACTTCGATCAATGTCCCTACAATAATTCGCACCATATTATATAAAAAACCATCACCATGCAAACGAATTCTTATTAAGTTCTGATATCTACTTCTTGCCTTACTTGATTTAAATGTCGTTTCATCAATATCTACTTCAAATAAGGTTCGAATCGTATCTTCCTTTCCACGATCGGAAGAAAACGAACTAAAATCATGTGTCCCCACTAGGTAAGAGGCTGCTACCTTCATCTTCTCTACATCCAATTTCTGTTCCACATGACAGGCATATCTTCTAGTAAATACCTCTTCTCGTTCAGCATTATCAATATAATATTCATATACTTTGCTTACCGCACTATAACGACTATGGAATTCATCTGTTACCTGCTCCATATTACATATAGCAATATCTTCTGGTAAACGTTCTAGAAGGGCTTTTGTGATTTCCTCAATTGAAAGTTTAGAATTGGTATAAAAGTTCGCTACCTGACAAAATGCATGGACTCCAGCATCCGTTCTGCCAGAGCCCATTATTTTTATTTTCTCATTCAATAATTCTGATAAACACATCTCTAGAAATCCTTGTATGGATAACTCTCTTTGTTTACCACCTAGGCGTTGCCACCCAAGATATCTCGTTCCATCATAAGAAACATGGAACCTTATATTTCTTCTATGCATTAAACATTACCTTTTCACTATTAAACGCTTTAACAATACCCGCAGTAATAAGAATTCCTAATAAAACTGTACCACCAATTGCTGGTAGGAACTGAGACATTAATAATTCTCCTTCCATGATGTTTTGGATACATAACGCACTTCCGTATACTGGAATCGCAAACATCATCGTATCAGGTGTATTATTTCCACTAAACATTGTAATCATACCAGCTACGATTACTAAGATATACATTGGAGTAACATATGTGTTAGCTTCCTTCATGCTCTTAGCATATACCGATACAATTGAAACTACGCTTACATATAAGAATACAAGTGATAACATAATTACTATCAATTGAATAATTTGTACTGGTGATAAAGAGATACTAATTTCACTTGACATTTCTCCCATCATTCTTGGTAGAGCAAAAACCATACTTATCGCATAGATAATCGCTGATATCGATGATAGGATTGATATCGAGATTAATTTACCAGCTACAATATCAACTCTCTTAACAGGGGAAACTAACATGCTTGCAAGTGTTCCTCTTTCTTTTTCTCCTGTAATTGCATCTACTGCAATAGACATAACACCTGCGAATAGAAGCATTGTTATAAAGTAAGGCAACATCATACCAAGTGCTTTACCAGAAGCTTTTTGCGTATCTACTAATTGAGAATCTTCGATTTTTAAATCAATATTGAAGATTGTGATGTTATCTAAGTTTCCAATACGATTCGTAAGTAAGGATTGTTTCATTGGTTCAAGTACCATTGCTACGAAATTGGTACGTGCTGTAGAAGAGTATTCTTCTGATGGATTATAATATGTCTTAACTTCAGGAATTGCACTTCCTTCTGTGTAATTCTTAATAGCATCCATGAAACCTTCATCAAAACTTACTAATAGATCTTTATTTCCATTCAAGATATCATCTTTAATTGTATCAACACTCTCATCTGCTTTCAGATAAGTGATATCCCCTTGAAAGCCCGATGCTTCAATTACACCTTCAATGCCCTCTGGTGCATTCTGTATATACACACTAGGAACATGGGTGTCTACATCATTTTCCATCTTATCCGTTAGGTTTCCCATTAAGAAAAACATACCAACCATAAGAGCCACTGGTAATATGAATAAACTAAAGATTAATTTCTTATCGCCAAACACACGGTTAAGCTCTTTTTTAATAATTTCTCTTGCTCCTCTCATTCCTATTCCTCCTCCATATTATACTCTTTATATAATTCAAAGAACGCATCTTCCAAGTCTTTTGTATTCGTCTTAGTAAGGATTTCTTGTAATGTACCCTCAATTACTTTCTTACCTTTGATAATGATACCAATGTTATCACATAATTTCTCTGCATCGGATAAGATGTGGGTTGAGATAATAACTAATTTACCTTCATCTCGTAATACCCTAAGGTAATCTGTAACGCTTCTTGCAGTTACGATATCCAAACCATTCGTTGGCTCGTCGAAAATTACTACTTTAGGATCATGTACCAAACTTACTGCAATGGCTGCTTTTTGTTTCATACCAGTTGACAATTCTTCTATTTTTTTATCTTGAAATTCTGTAATGCCAAAGTACTTGAATAATTTTTCTCTTCTTTCATTAATCTCAGCATCATTCATTCCGTGTAAATGTCCAAAGAATTGAAACATATACTTTGCCGAGAAATGAGGATCAAGCTTAATTTCATTTGTTAAAAAAGCAATATTATCTCTAACTTTCTCTCCCTCTTTCACCGTATCAAAACCACATACTTTGATATCACCCTCTGTTGGCTTTAATAACGTAGCAACACAACGGAGTGTTGTTGTTTTACCAGCACCATTTGGTCCAAGTAATCCATAAATCTGCCCTGGCTTTGCAGTTAAAGAAATGTGATCTGCTGCTTTTTTCATATTCTTTTTTGTTTTTTGTTCCTGCATTTGCTTCTTGGATAGCTTGTAGATCTTCGTTAAATTATTAATTTCAATCATTATTAATCCTCCTTTTATTTAGGCTGAATTGTTCCCATTACTTCTACTGCATTCTTTGTTAATTGGTTTAATCGCCTAACCTCTCCCTGTAAAATTTCTCTACCCAAATCTGTTAACTCATATAATTTACGTCTATCTTCATTCCCCTCACCGGAATATTCAATGATGTATTCTTTTTTTAACAGATTGGTAAATGCACCATACATTGTACCTGCACCAATTTTGACTCGGTCGTCTGTCAAGGCGGCCGTTTCTTGCATTATGGCATAACCATGGTTAGGTCCGTTAAAGAGGCAAAGTAATATATAAAAATAACTTTCTGTTAATGGCTCGTTGGATTTCGCCATATGATTCCTCCCTTCATCACTATGTTCCCACGGTATAGGATGATATATCATGACTTGTTATATCCATACTCGTTATATCTATTATCGTTATATCACCTGCCGATATATCGATAATACCATTACTAGAAGATTCTGTCAATATTTTTTTTGATTATTTTAAATTTTTTTCTCTCATTCCCTATTCCACAAGTACACACTAAGAAGTATCACCTCAACAGATGATCAAAAAAGGATATAGGATACATCTTTCGACATATCCTATATCCTTTTCTATATCCTTATTCTAAACTAAACATTTCCTTTTGTTTAAGTTTTCTTAGAATTGTATCTCATCCCAAATCTCTTGTTTGATCTTAACCTTATAATTCCCTAACCACTCTTTATACAGCTTCTGGAAGGCTTCGTCTTGTCTTTCGCTAATAATCTCTTCTTTCTTTTGAGCAGTTGCGTCTTCATTAAAGGAATCTACACAATACAAGATATAATATCCTGACTCGTCTTCAATTACTTTGCTGATCTTGTCTTCTTCTAACGCGAATGCAGCGTCAATGTATTCATCGCTCTTATCGCCTCTACCAATGGTGTATTCAACTTGTGAATCATCACTATTGCTTAATGCAAATGTATAAAAGTCCTCTTCTTTTTTCACTTTCTTTAGAAGTTTCTTTGCTTTATTAAGAGCTGCCTCTTTCTCTTCATCTGATAAAGCGATTACGTCTCCATTCTTATCTTTAGAAGCCGTTGAGACTTCGATTTGATATACGGTTACTTGTTTCGCTTCTTCATCAGAAATCGAAGTATCCACGTCCATCGTTGCTACATCAAATACTTTCTCTGATAGAAAATTGTCCTTACAAATCTTAAATACCGTATCATAATCTATTCCATATTTCTCACGGTCTTCTTCCTTAATACCCGCAAGATATTCATTCGCATAATTTTCTATCTCTATTAATTCGTCATCTGTTAATACAGTATCAAAATTCTGAGCCTCCATTGTCATAATCTTTAACTGTATGATTTGGTTTAAAACTTCTTCTCTTGCCATTTCGCCAAAAGTAGCACCTGTATCCAGCTTATAGTCCCAAATTACATTTGTAAAATTAGGCTCATATAATTCCTTTAACAATAACACATATACCATCACTTCATTATACGGAACCTTAATATCACCTACTGTCAAGATTGTAGCATCTGTTTTTACTGTAGGTTCTATATTATCCTCTTCTCTAGAATCAGTTTCACTAGACTGCGTTGTTTCTTTTTTTATGTTTTCCTTCGTTTTATTATCTTTTTTTCCAGAGCAAGCTGTGAATGTAAGCATAAGTAATACAGCTATAATCCCAAGATACTTCATTCTTCTGTTTCTCATCTCTACCTCCATAAGAGCACTCTTTCTTTCAACCTTATTCCTCCAAAGTTTTTACGTTTCAATCAGTCCCTGTAATTCTATTAAGATTTTCTTTAATACATCTAATAATGCAACAACATCGATTTTTCCTGTCTTTGATCGTTCTTTAATCTTCCAAACAAAGTATGGATTAGCATCTGGTACGAAAGTTAACTGCGGATTAAATTTCTCTACTACAGATGGAATACCTAGTACAGAGATCTTCGCTTTGTTATACATAACGATTTTTACTTCTAAGTCCTTATGAACAATCTGTGTCACAAACGATTTATGCGCTATTGCTTTCAATAAAGCGATATTTAGTAGGTTATTAACTGAATTCGGTATATCACCAAAACGATCTAACATTTCATCTTGCATATCTAAGAACTCATTCTCATTCTCGATCTCAGCAACACGTTTGTACATCTCAAGCTTCAAGAACTCATTTCTGATATACGTAGATGGAATGAATGCATCAATATCTAAATCAACTGATGTATCGAATGTATCTTCCTCACTTGTTTCGCCTTTCAATGCCTTAACCGCGTCATTGAGCATCTTACAATATAAATCGTATCCTACTGCTTCCATATGACCATGTTGTTTTGCCCCTAGAAGATTACCAGCACCACGGATTTCTAGATCTCTCATGGCTATCTTAAATCCAGAACCAAGTTCTGTGAACTCTTTGATTGCTTGTAATCTCTTCTCCGCAATTTCCTTAAGCATCTTATCTCTCTTGTACATAAGGAACGCATAGGAAGTACGATTCGATCTCCCAACACGCCCACGCAACTGATATAGCTGGGATAAGCCAAGCTTATCTGCTTCATCAATAATCATTGTATTGGCATTAGAGATATCAAGACCTGTTTCGATAATTGTGGTGGAGACGAGTACATCAATATCTCCATTGATATAATCAAACATGATCTTTTCAAGTTCTCTCTCATTCATCTGCCCGTGAGCAAATGCTACATTCGCATCTGGTACTAACTTAGCAACCATGTTAGCAACTTCATCAATACCATTGACTCGGTTATATACATAATATACCTGTCCCCCTCTAGCTAACTCACGATTAATCGCTTCACGAATAATCTCTTCATTATGCTCGAGGACATAGGTTTGTATTGGCATACGATCAACGGGTGGTTCTTCTAACACACTCATATCACGAATACCGATTAAACTCATATGCATGGTTCTTGGAATTGGCGTAGCTGATAAAGTAAGAACATCGACGTCATTCTTCATCTGCTTAATCTTCTCTTTATGAGTAACTCCAAATCGTTGCTCTTCATCTACAATTAATAATCCCAAATCTTTAAATTGTACATCTTTTGATAATACACGATGCGTACCAATCAGTATGTCCACACTGCCTTTTTTCACTTTATCTGCAACCTTCTTAAGTTCTGTCGCACTCTTAAATCTTGACATCATATCAATACTAATCGGGAAATCCATCATACGTTGTACGAACGTATTGTAATGTTGTTGAGCTAGAATTGTAGTTGGTACTAAGAAAACTACTTGTTTTCCGTCAGATACCGCTTTGAATGCTGCACGTATAGCGACTTCCGTTTTCCCATATCCAACATCTCCACAGATTAGGCGGTCCATAATCTTCTTACTTTCCATATCAGTCTTCGTTGCCTCAATAGCGGTTAACTGATCATCTGTTTCCTCATATGGGAACATTTCCTCAAACTCCTGCTGCCATACGGTATCTGGTCCAAACTGATACCCTTGCTTTTCCTGACGCTTTGCATACAGCTCCACCAGCTCTTTGGCTATTTCCTTAACAGCACCCTTAACTTTTGTCTTCGTATTCTTCCACTCAACAGAATTCAACTTATTAAGCTTAGGCTTCTTAGCTTCCGCACCTGCGTATTTTTGAATTACATCAAGACCAGTTGCTAGAATGTATAAAACACCACCCGCTGCATATTCAATCTTGATATAATCTTTCGTAACGTGATCCACTTCAATCTTTTCAATCCCTCGATAAATACCAAGACCATGATTTTCATGAACAACATAGTCTCCTACATTAAGATCACTAAAATGTTGTATCTTACTGCCTTCGTAGGATTTCTTCTTACGGCGCTTCTTCTTCTCGGCACCAAAGATATCTCCTTCAGAGATTATAACTAATTTTATTAAAGGATATTCAAAACCACGATGAACATAGCCACGTGCTACCATAATCTCACCCGGCTTCAATATGCGTTCTAAATCCTCGCTATAGAATGCAATTAATTCATTTTCTACCAAATCCTCACTTAATCTTTTTGCCCTAGTACTAGAATTTGATAATAAAATTACCCGATATCCTTTATTCTTCCATTTCTTAAGATCCTCAACCAGGATATCAAAGTTATTGTTATATGGATTTACTGATTTTACACTAAAATCGTACTTACGTTTACAGGCAAAGGATGTAAGCTTATAATCCATCGTACTAAGTAACACAGACTTCATCGTGTTAAACTTAGCAATGATACTCTTATATGGGAAGATTACATCAACCTGACTAGGAAGAATATAACCCTTCTCTATTCTTCCAATCATACTCTCTCGGAATTCTAGATCAACTGCTTCACCCTTTTCAACCAAACGATTTGGTTCGTCTAAGAATATAACCGATTCCTGATTTGTAAAATAGTCAAACAAAGAAACCGTATTATCATAGAAATATTTGATATAACTATCAATACCAATCGCACCATTATACGCTTCTAAGCTTTCCTTGAATTCTTCAACAATTTGTTTGATTCTATGGGCTTCTTCCGTCTTCATCTGGGAACGTAGAGCATGTACATACTCCTTCGTTTCCTCATCTAACCTTCGTACACCCTCTCTCATAACCTGTTCGTCTAAGATGATTTCAGCGGCAGGATAAATTGCTACCGATTCCACATTCTCTATAGAACGTTGGCTGCTGATATCAAACATACGAATCGTGTCAACTTCGTCATCCCATAACTCAATACGATATGGACACTCTTCTGTCAGTGGAAATATATCGATAATTCCGCCACGTATGGCAAATTCACCTGGACCTCCAACCTGTCCACATCTCTCATATCCTAGATGTACTAACTCCACTTTTAGTTTCTCAAGATCAAGGGTCTTAGCCACATCTATAGTCAGGATTCTTTTCTTAATATATTCAAGGGGAAGAATACGGTCAAGTCCCGCATCAATCGTTGTTATAATTGTTGCTTCTTCTGCCTCAATCAGTTGCTTTAGAACATGCAAGCGATCCTTTACTATCGCATTTCCTCTAATATCTGCACTATAGAAAATAACGTCTTTCGCAGGATATAGCCATACATTCTTAGTGTATAGCTTATAATCCTCATAGATTTCTTTCGCTTTTATGTCATTATACGTTACAATCAGTTTCCACTTATAATTCTTACTAAGTCCACTGATCAAATGACATTTCTGAGAATCAATACAACCTGCTACATGGATTGGTGTCTCCTTCAGTGTAAGATCTTGTCTAATACTATTGTATTCCTTTAGTTCCTCTAAAGGTTCCATGAACGTCTTCATGATTAATCCCACCTATATCTTCTTATTATACTTATTCATCGCACTAGTAACATCTTCTGTTATTAAACTCTTACATGCATCAGAAACATGTGTAAGTGCTTCTCTTATAATAGGTTGCTCTTCATTATTAAATCTGCCAAGTACATAATCAGCTAGATCCCAGTCTTTTGGTTTATCACCAACCCCCACCTTAATACGTGGGAATTCTTGTGTTCCAAGATGTGCGATGATGCTTTTAATTCCGTTGTGACCACCTGCACTACCTTTTGTACGTATTCTTAATTGCCCTACATCTAAACTAATATCATCATAGATTACAATTAATTCTTCCGCCACATCAATCTTATAGAAATCAACTAATTCGCGCACACTTTCTCCACTCAGATTCATATATGTCTGAGGCTGTGCAAGAATTACCTTTTGTCCCTCTATATATCCTGTACCGCAAATTGCTTTATGTTTTTTCATATCCAAAGAGATATCATAGTCATCTGCTATTTTTGTAATTGCATCAAAACCAATATTATGCCTTGTAGCAGTATATTCTCTTGTTGGATTTCCTAGTCCTACTATTATAAACATTTTAAAACCTCTCTATCTAAATGGGTAGATTATCTCCCATTTATCATTATCTATCCAAACGTATATAAAGATACATCCAATATAAATACTTCTATAAATTTATAGATATTTCACATCATACTTAAGGGTAAGCATCTTATAAGGATGCTTACCCATGTAATTTTACCATATTTCCTTGTTAAATACTATTGGTTTTTACTAAAAACTCCACTTGAGTTTATTCACTAAAGATTAGTTTCACAATAACACAACTGTTTCAGTCTCTCTATCTTAAAGTTCGATTTAGCAAGTATTTCTGGCCAGCACTTGACCATTTCATAAGCATTATTTTTCATTTCTTGTGATAGTTCATCCCAACACTTCAAGCTAGAATCATTTTTTATATTGTTATTCTTAATCCCACCACATTTCAGGGCTATTTTTTTTCTGTAATTATACCAATCGGTATGCTCAATTTCTGCTAGAGCTTCAAGTTCATTTTGATTAAATTCAAAGGTTTCTAGTTTTTCTTTAACAGAAACAACATCGTAATTTATTTTAAGCAGATAATTAGGAATATGTTTCGCTTGCTTACGATAGTAAATCTTACATTCTTCGCTTAATTCATTCCATGGTAACAAATTATTCTTATCAATTTCTATATTCCCCTTGTGAATCACTACATATTTTTCTTGAATACCTTTTGCAAGTTCTTCAATTTTCTCACTATAAAATGCATCATGCATTAAATGACGTAAAAATTGTTCTTCATCTACATGTAATCTTAATTGTTCCTTTGATGGTAGGAAAGATTGTTCCCACTTTTTCGCATTTGTTAACATACTCATCTCCATTATAGCTTCCATGGATCTGGATTCGTGTTTATATCTTTTAATTTTCAGCAATGCTCTAAGCACTCCATTATCAATTTGTGCCTCTCCATGTTCATTAATAAGGTGCGGAACTTTACGTTCTAATAATGATCGTAGCAACATTGCTCTTCTTATTATAAACAGGTGGTCCCACTTATCATCCGTTTGATTTGGTCCCAGAATGTTTACATATCCCCTCAAACGACTTATAAAATCTGGTCCTTTTGCTCCCTTAAATTCAACTAAGAATTTCTTTTTTTCTTCCTCATCTCTAATACCTTCTCCACTAAACTCCTTAAAGGTACTACTAGTTCCTCCTGCAAATACAAAAATAGCTTTTCCTATTGGATGAACAGAATCTCCATCTCTAAATAAACCATCTTGCATTGGGGCTAAGAAATATTTTAACCAGCCTAATTTCCCATTGAGCGAAGAATCGAACTCATCAAAAAATACCAATGGTATTTTACCTTCTAACACAACATCTCTTACCTTATGAAAAGCATTTGCTAGATCGAGTGGCAAATTAAATTGTGATAGATTAAAATCTAGCTTTTTAATTGAACTCGAAGCAATACTTTTAGCAACTTCTACTATACCAAACGATTTTCCAGAACCAGGTGTTCCAAACACCGCAATAGACAGAGGCCTAACGGTGTTTTTAGTAGATATATATTCAATCATAAGATTTTTGATACTTCTATAACTTTCAATTTCTGCCTTATCAACTGTTGTTAGATTTCCAAACCTAGCTATAGGTATAGTATTAAGTGCGTTCTTTACTCCATTTTTAACAATATCATAAGCTATTTCAGCCAAATTTGTAGAACTCTTATCCTTCAATATATACCAACAAGAACGACAATTAGAATTAGTTTTATTAGGAACTGTTACATCTTGCACGTAATCTTCTTTTACAAAATCATTTTCCTCTTCACTAAATATAGACGGATCAGGAAATACCGCTTGTTCTGGATCTTCCCCGAACCCATTAATAAAATATTTCTGAGCTGAAACAATTCCTTTTCGTATACCAATACTTATTGATTCGTTAAGTTCCTCCTTGTTTTGTATTCCAGAGACAATAGCACTTGCCACTCCTGCAACAAAGCATGAAGTCAACCCATACATCTTACCTTGATAATCTTTGATAAATCCACCCTCAAATTCATACGGTAAGAAATACAATCTTGTTTCAGGTACCCCCTCATTTTTGTAATAAATAACCCCTTCATTTCCAAATGGAATTATAAGATGACGGCAATTTACTAAAAAGGTCAAATTAGGATTATTGTTAATTTGCCATATAAAATCTTGGGCTGTTTTTTCCCAAGAAAGGCTTTTACTTATATTAACTCCTTTTGAACGCAAATCATCACTATTTATGATCACTATAGTATTTTCGTTGTGATTCTTTTGTAGGTGTTGCCAAAGTTCATTAGAATCTATTGGATTATTCGTTTTATACAAAATGACCGGCGATGTATTATTATTCTTTAAAGCTAATGGCCAAAATTCTCTATATGAATTAAATCCATTGTTTTCATCATCTAATACAATCATATCGACGTCTGGATCATCATTAATAATTGGGAGTAATTTAGGGCTTCCTGCTTTAGGTCCAGTAAATCCTATAAAACGGCTAACTCTATAAACCTTTTTCTTATCCCCTTTATTAAACATCGGTAAAAGCTCAAGTTCTACAGTTGATTTAAGATATTCTCCTGATAAAATTAATTCTGTTTCCTGAAGTTGTGGCGAAATTATGGAAGCTCCAGTTGACAAAGATATAAATCTTGATAAAAGAAGACCTGCTCCATTTTGTAATACACTATGCATATTGAAATATGTTTGCCAACTTAATCCCTCATTGTTTTGTGGATGTGTTATCCATTGTAATAGATTCACACATATATCTCCTGATACAACAATCTTTGTATCCATATTTTCCATATTGTACATCTCCTAATAGTTCAAAGTAATATAATGATTTATTTTTCCCCATCTTATCTATAAAAAAACTTACTTTTCGTATTAATTTACGAAATAGGATTTGCCATATATCTAGGCTACTCTATCTTCACTTAATTGTATACAGGCTTGATTCTATAGAAAAAGACTTCATTTTATATCGTATACTACTACCAAATAAATCGACTCTATCCGCAAAAAACCTCAGAAACATTGAAATATCAACATTTCTGAGGTTACTGAACTATTACCTTCTCTTTACTGGGCGCATAACTTCATATCCAAGGACTTCTGGATAATGACGCTGGAAGTCCTGACAAACTGCCTCGTTCCCTTCTCATAAAGTCTTGAGTTAAGCTATGAGTTTGATTATTTATACACAAAACGGCAGAAAGTCATCTACGATTAAATCTACTTGTTTCTTAATTGGTCAAGCTCAATCATCAATTCAAGAATTGTAGTTTCGTATTCATCCACAATTTTATTTTTCTGTTCTAATTCTGTTTCTAAGCTTATATTATCAGTTGATAGGTGATTCGATGGATTGTTATTCTGATTTTCTATTTCCTCAAGTTTTTTTTCTAACTGGATTGTCTCATCTGCCTTTTTGTTGAGTGTATCCTCAATCCACTTAATTTTTTCTTCTTTTTCTTGTAAAGTTTTTAACAGATTATTGTAGATGGATTCTAAAACATCATATCTTTGTGCATAATCTTTTGTTTGGAATGTTTGATCCACAAAATTATCCTGTAACTTAGCTATTGTTTTATCTTGCTCCTCTAGCATTTGCTCTAGATTGTAAATCTGTGATTCTCTCTCTGCTAAAAGACCGTCTTTAGCGTTAATTTCTTCATTCTGATTTTCTAGTAAGGTATTCATATCCTCAAGTTTTTTATCAAATTCAGCATTTACAAATCTTTCTTCATTTATAGTTTTCTCAAGCTGCTCGATTCTATCGTCTTTTTCTTGTATTGTGTTTTGAAGTTTTACTAGGTTTTGCTCACGTTCATTTACATTTCTTTGAAGGCTTACTAATATGCTTTCCTTATCAATTAAACGATTAGTAAGATCCTCAATGCTCTCTTCCTTTTCATCAAGATACAGTTGTAAGATTTCATTGGTTTCTTTCTTTTCTTTTACTTCTGAATGCAGTTTTTCTATTAAAGTACTTTTTTCATTTAGTTCATTATGAAGATTTTCAATGATATTATCTTTTTCGTTAAGTTCATTTTGATGATTTTCAATAGTTTCATCTTTATCGCTTAGCTTAATTTGAAGATGTTCTATTACCTCTTGATTTTCTTCTATCCCTAATTGAAGAAGTTCTATGTTCTGTTCTTTTTCCACAACTTTATTGTGAAGTTCTTCTATGTTATATACCTTTTCTTCTACACTGCTTTGAAGTTTTACTATTTCAATTTCTTGCACATCTACACTGTTTTCAAGGTCCTTTATAACATCTTCTTTTTCTTCCAAATACTGTTGTAAAATTTCATTTGTTTCTTCTTTATCTTTTACTTCTAATTGAATTTTTTTGATTAAGACATCTTTCTCGTCCAGTTCATTCCGAAGATTTTCAACTGTATTATTTAGCTCAATTTGAAGGTGTTTTATAACCCCTTCCTTTTCTTTAATACTTAATTGAAGTTGTTCTATGTTCTGTTCTTTTTCCACAACTTTTTTATGAAGATTCTCAATGTTATAATCTTTTTCTTCTATTCTATTTTGAAGTTCTGCTATTTCATTTTGAAATTTTTCTATTTTATTTCCTTGCTCATCTACACTGTTTTCAAGGTCCTTTATTACATCTTCATTCTTTTGTAGGCTGTTTGTTAGATTATTGATGCTTTCTTCTTTTTCATCTAAATACTGGTGTAATATTTCATTTGTTTCTTCTTTATCTTTTACTTCTGATTGAATCTTTTCGATTAAAGTAATTTTCTCGTCCAGTTCATTTTGAAGATTTTCAATTGTATTAGTTAGCTCAATTTTAAGGTTTTTGATCACTTCTTGATTTTCTTCTATACTTAATTGAAGATGTTCTATGTTCTGTTCCTTTTCCACACCTTGTTTGTGAAGTTCCTCAATATTATGTTCTTTTTCTTCTATTCTATTTTGAAGTTCTACTATTTTATTTTCTTGCTCATGTACACTATTTTCAAGAACTTTTATTACATTTTCTTTCTCTTGCAAGCTGTTAGTAAGATCATTGATACTTTCTTCTTTTTTATCTAAATACTGTTGTAAAGTTTCATTGGTTTCTTCTCTTTCCTTTACTTTTAGGTGAAGTTTTTCGATTGTACCATCTTTTTCTTTCACTTCTGAGCTTAGTGTTTCTATAGAATCATTTTTTCTCTTTATATCCAAATGAAGCTCTTCCAAAGAATTGTCTTTTTCTTGTATCTCTGCTTGAAGGTTTTCCACTTTCTCTTCGTTTGCTTTGATGCTAGTTTGAAAATTTTCTATTTCTTCTTCCTTTTTCTTTAATTCAACTTTCAATTGTTCATAGCTATCTTCTTTTTTCTCAAGCTCTTCTTTTAAACTAGCTAGAGAACTCTCTGTCTCAGAGATTTTATTGTTCACTTCATTTAATTGTTTTTCTTTATCAGTGAGAAGTTGCTGCAATTTTTTAAATTCATTTCTACTGCTTTCTAACTCACTCTTTACACCCTCTAATTTTGTAACAGTTTGATCTAATTCAGTCTGCTTTTCACATAACGATTCATTTAACTTATTAAGATCCCCCTCTAATGTTACAATTGAGTCTATTTTATTATTTAATTCAGCTGATTTTTCTTGATTCTCTTTTTCTAACGCGTCGATTTGCTCTTTTAGTAAGTTGATTTCTTCCTCTTTATTCGAAAAAATAACTTCAGTTTCTTCAAGGAGTTCTGTTATGTGTTTTATATTCTGATCTTTTTCCTCTAAAACGGTTTTAAAGGATGTAATCTCACTTTCCTTCTCTTTGACTTTTGACTCTAATTCCGTAACTACCTGTTTATTTTTATTGATAATATCCGTAAGCTTCTCTTTTTCCGAATTTATATACTCAATTCTTTTTTCAAAACCCGTTACTTCATTTTTAAGATTCGTTATTTCATTTTCTCTTTCATGAACGTACGCTTCAACTTCTACTGTAATTTCGTTATATTTTTGTATTTCATTTTTTAAAAAGTTCACTCGTTGAGACAGTGTTGTAATCTCTTGTTGTCTCTGTATAAGTAAATTCTTACCTTCCTCATTTCTTTTTGTCACTTCTTTTATTTTAATTAGGGCTTCATTGTATTCTTGCTCAATATCTAATAATCGTTGCATTTCTTGTTTTGAAACTATCATTTATTCACCAAAATCCTTCTGCTTTTTCTGTTGTATATGTTTCATTAAAATTCCATATTAATTCAGAAGTTATTACTTCTACTGGTATTATATTATACTTGTTCTATACATCAAAATCCACATTCTTATTGAGATTTCTTTTATTTCCAGAATATATATTAATTACATGTTTTAGGAGGCCAAAACTAAAAATCGCTAACCCTCGATTATTTTCTAAGGATTAGCGATTTTAGTTAAGCACGAGACAGGAGTAAATAGTTAAACATACCCGTTAATTTGTTTTTCCCTCAATTTAATAGGCACAAAAATTTCGTATTGATTATATCCTAATCCCTGTTTGATTTCACTTGAGGGATTGACCATATGTCCCATATATGTACGATTACTGTGACGTTCGTCAAGCTCGAAGCCTGTATTTTCCAGCCATTTTATGATTTTTTGGTTTACAATGTTCTGACTCTCCATATCTTCATCAACGGATGTATGAACAGCGTATAATCCCCCCTCAAAGTCAAAGATATCATAGCCGCCACAATCTTCATTGGTCGCACCATCTTCCACCATCATCCACCAAACCAGACCACCATCCTCACCAAAAAGGAAATCCAACGGTGCATAGTGTACTCCATGGCGTTTTTTGTCATAATCTTCCCACCAGTTTGGGAAGTCCCACACAGTGGAAAATGTGTGATCCGGTGTTCCGGAGGTCGCCATTTTACATTTCGGCAGTTGAACGATACGTACTTCAGGCGCTTTTTTCAGTTTTTCAGTCACTTCAACTAAGCGGTTCATATTGGCTGGATTGCCCTTGTAGTCTACATTATCAAGTTGATTTTCTATTTCCCTTGCTTTTTCATAAAGTAATTTAACGTCTGAATCATTGCCAAAATCAGATTTCTCAATTTGATGAATAAACTCTAAAACAACATCTTTTAGTTCATGCAAAAGAGAAACTTCACCATCAATATCATCAACTTTTTTACCCAACACCTCTAATACAACTTCAGAGCCGGAAGTGTCAAAAATACGCTGTATATCTTTAATGCTAATGTTCAACTTTCGCAATATTAAAATCTGCTCCAGTCTTTTTATGGACGTTTCATCATACATTCTGTAAGCATAATCGTCACTGCGGATACTGTTAATTAGTCCCATATCCTCATAATATCGAAGTGTGCGTGCTGATATTTCATACCTGGTTGATATATCTCTAATCTTAAATAATTCGTTCATATGAACCTCCAATTCATTCTTTTGCTTTAGTATAAACTATTCCCCAACGACAGAGTCAAGAGCCACTTTCACAAAAAAGTTTCATTTACAATTCTACTTTTAGAGGCTGTAATATAACTATATAGCTTGTATCTCATACTCAAACGGTTCTTCACATGAGTAAATTTCATTGAAAAATCCCTTGTATGGGATATCATCTTCCAAGCATTTAATGAGATATGATAGTTCTTCATCACATTCTGGCTCTTCACCACTGTTAAGTATAGTCTCAAAAGTATCTACTATGTTTTCCATAATGACTACTTTGATAAATAAAGGTAGTTTCTCGAGCATAATATCTTTGATATCAGTCTCTGATTTGTATCCGGCAAGGACTGTTTCAAAATAATCTTTCATGAATTTTTTTCGTATTTCAGTATCTGGCTCAAATTGTATCCAACCAACTCCGTGTGTCCAGACATTCGCAAGGTCATACATATACCAACAGAAACATGAATTATCGAAATCAAATACAGTTATTTTTCCAGTATCAAAGTCTATCATGTAGTTACCATCGCTGTAATCCAAATGTACCATGCCGAAAAATTCACAATTCCTGTCTAATCCCTCTAATGTTTTAAGAAGCTCAAAAAGTTTCTTTTTAAGTAGAGAAAGAGAAGGAGGTATCAGTTTATCAATATATTCAGCATTGTATTTATCAAAAAAGCTATATCGTTTATGTTCAGGTGTATATACCTTCGATAACTGGTGCATTCTTCCTAATGTTTTACCGCAGTTATAAAAATATTCGGTAAGTGGAACACCTTCCCGATATCTATAACTGTTTTCAACAAGTAGTTTACCCTTGGCTCTTTCAAATCCGCAGACAAAAAAACTGTGATTTTCATGGGTAATTTCTTCTAACAGGTTTCCATTACGGGAGCTGATTACATTCGACACACTACCTCCATGTTCGTATAAATATCGAATATATTCAACTTCACCCAGAAAATTTTCCCGGTTCCTGTCATCTAAGAAGGCAATTCTGATTATTTTAGAAACAGCACCTTCTTTCTCACAATTATAAACGACATTTCGTCCTCCGTCATGTGCCTTGACCAAGTTGATTTTATAACCATCCAACTCATACAATTCCGATATTATCGGGAGTAAATATGAATCTCCAATTTTAATAACTTCTCTATAAGTCATAATTCTCTCCTTTTCTTTACGGAGAGCTAAATTATTGTCACTCTCCTTGTGTTGTAGCATTTAAAACCTTTTTGCATTTAATTCACCCTTTCAAGTATTAATATCTATTAAAACACAAGGAAATCTTGTGGAGTTTTATCTAACAAAGAACAAATAACTTAAGTGCTTATCCAAACAAGAAAAATCCCCAGAGACCTTAATTTGTCTTGATTTCCGAGGAAATTCGTAAGCACGAGACGGGATTCGAACAAATCCCCGCACGCACAAATACTGATAAATAGGAAGTTTGCGGCTTCTGTAAATTATCCGCACACAACCTTGCATACATGGGATGTGTGCTATTTTTTACCTTATAAATTGAATTTGTAATCATCTTATTATATACTCATTCCAACCTCAATGCCACAATAAAAGACAGGAGCCATATAAATTTATAGCTCCTGCCCCTGAATAACCTTATTGAGGCTCAACAGGAATCCAGATCTCACCTCTCGGATTATCTGCTTTACCGTAATACATTTCGAAATTAATATCTCCCACCAGATTATAACCTGATGTTGGAAGCCATTCTGCATAGATTCGTCGCCACATATTTTGCATTTCACAGTCGTCCACTGAAAATATGGCCCATGTCATAGCCGGAACATGTAGTATGGTAAATCGTTTCGGAATATCCATAGCTTCTGGTACATGCTGACATATCATATACTTAAAGGTGGTCTCCGTGTGGTCATACAGTACTGCATGAAGCATAGTATCAGGTTCTTCTCCCAATAAGTTATTCATTTCGTCAACCGAACCATCATCGTCACACTGCTTACGGAACATTGGTACTTCCTCAAATGCTTTTTCCATATCGGAACTTATTTCGCCATAAACACCGAACATTTCAAATGCACTTTTTGTTTCAATCTTACATGTCATTTTTTGCACTCCTTTAATCTGAATTTGAAAAGTCAAAGGAGGATATATCTGAAACTTCACACCATCCTGCCGAACAATTGTTGGAGTGAATCCATGTTGCCTTTCAAATGCTCTTGCGAAGCTATCTGCGCTGTTATATCCGTATTTTACAGCAACATCAATAACCTTATTTCCTCTTTGCAGGTCCACCACCGCAACAGACATTTTGCGTTTCCGTATATACTCTGAAAGTGGCATATCTGTAAGGTAGTTGAATATTCGTTGAAAATGATATGACGAATACGATGTTACATTTGCTACAGATGACAACGCTTCTGCATCAGTCAGGTTCAACTCAATATACCCAATTGCACGGTTAAGTTGTTCAATGAGATTCATCTTATGCTCCCCCTTTGATTCAATGATATCAGAAATAAAATACAATTATCCGACTTTTCAAATAATCATTTATCGTATTTTTTATCTTAAATTCTTTATGACAACAACTTTGGTTTGACTAAATATTCAGCGACAAATTGTAAATTTATCTTATTATACTTTTGCCGAAATAGTAAGTCAAACTGTATCCGCGCTGACGTGCAGAAATCGAAGTAAAATCTGCCCATGATATTCACAGTACTCATGGGTACTCAAAACTCTGGAAATGAAAAATCGCCAGAAGCCTCATAAACAAAGAACTTCTGACGAATTAAGTTAAGCACGAGACGGGATTCGAACCCGCGACCCTCGCCTTGGGAAGGCAATACTCCACCACTGAGCCACTCGTGCATCTTATCAAATTAGAGAATACTTAAACTTCAAAGCTCATCTCTATTTAAGTAATATTTTACCACTTATTTATTATATATTCAATCTTAATTTATTTAATCAGATAATTTATCTAATCAGATAATTTATAGGCTGTACACTTAATACAGTAGAGTCCCAGTCCCTTCAAAGTACATATCTAGTCAAAAAATACTACCACAATCATGGTAGTATTTTTTGATATAATTATTTTAATGTGTTATGAGTCAACTTTTTTATATTTATACATTTTAATTCCCTGATGACCAGAATTCAACTTGCTTTTGAATAAGCCCTGTTAACAATCCGTTTGCCTTATCTACCCCTGCATCCTTAAAGTCTTTTTGCATCTTATCCCACGCAGTATCAAATTCTCCCTCTTTCGCCATAACACATGAGATGAGTCCTGACCAAGCAATTTCATCTAATTTTGTCGCATATGTATTGAATTCGTCCGTTAGATTCTGCTTATAGACAGGTGCATAATTTGGTATCTCAAACTCACTTGCTTGAGGGAAGATATCTGTCAACAACTCAACTCCCCATGCTTCTTTTGCTTTCTTTTGCGCTTCTGTATAATTATTGATAACTGCATCCTTTGAATTTGTTGTATAGGTTGATCCCGTAGAATCAACTACACCATCTCCATGTATTGGCCATGGATAGTTATGTATTCCGATACCACTTTTATATTTGTAATCCGGATCTTCTTGTGATTTCTTAATTTCTTCATCTTTTCTATACCTATGACCCTCATCATCGATAAAATAATTCACATCTTTAATTCCCCAATTAATAAGTACTTGTGCTTCATCTGAGCAAAGCCAATCTAAGAATTTAATAGCTCGTACTGGATCTTTACATGCTTTCGTAATACCAATTCCCCAACCAACCGTAAGACCTTGATTCTTTAAGGAAGCAGCTTTTTGATCCGCATTCATAGTTACAGGAAGTCCAGCATAGGTTCTATCTGATTTTCCGTCTGCTCTCAATACCGTTTCCGCATCTCTATAATCCCAGTCTGCATCTAATAATCCTAATACACGTCCTGTAGAAATCTTAGCAATATAATCATCATGTGTCTGTGTTGCGAAATCTGTATCAAGTACACCTTCCAGATACATACGGTTTAACCATTGATAATATTCTTTTTGTCCTGTAGCCGTATGCTTGTAAGTAGCTTGATAATTATTAGCATCATCTACAATCCATTGTCCATTATCCGGTGAAGCATTTGCAATAAATCCAGATGGATTTGCCAATGTAATCAGCCAGTGCCAATCTGAACAAGATAACGTAAATCCAATGGTATCTAATCCATCAATCTGAGGATTTGCTGCCATATATTCTTTGATCATCTTTTCATATTGCTCTAAAGTCTTAGGTATCTCATAATTATTGGCTTCTAAAACAGCAAACTGTAACTGTGCAGTACCACTCGTAGTATAAGAGGTTTGCCCTACACCTGCACTGCATAACTGGTAAATTGCCGGATCATCCTGCGTATAACGTAACTTACCATATTCTTCCCCGTACAAAGCCTTAATATTAGGACCATACTGGTCAATTAGATCTGTCATATCAATTAGCGCTCCAGCTGATATAAGGGCATCCACGTCATCTTTTGCAAAGATAAGATCCGGATATTCCTCCGAAGCAATCATAAGAGAGACTCTCTGATCATCACCATCTACAGGGAAATCTTGATTTATCTTGATTCCCGTCTGCTTTGTAATTTCTTGCGCCACGGGATCTGTCCATGGATCTTCTTTCGTACCATCTGCATTATAGAATGTAAATGTCATAGGTTTCATATCTTCTTTCGTATCAGTTTCCGCTTGCTGAGTCGTTTCATCTGCGGTTTGAGATGTCTCTTTTGAATCTGTGGTCGTAACTTCATCTTTGGTCGCAGATTTCTTACAACCAGATAACATAGTTACTACCATACACATAATAACTAACCCTGAAACAATTTTTTTTTTCAATACCATCATAACGTTCCCCCTAAACTAAATTTTTGTTGCCTCACGTAACAAACTTCATAACACATCTATATATAATGATTACATAAGTAATAATCACAATATATCATAATGAATCTCCAACTTAGTCTTTTACTGCTCCAAGAGTCATTCCGCCTACAAAATATCTCTGTAAAAATGGATATACAATAACAATCGGTACCGTAGCAATAATTGTAATTGCCATACGTATGGATTGCGGTGTTACAGTAACTGCTGCATTATTCAAGTTCGCATCATGTATATTTGAGATTTTTACTCCAGTATCGTTTAATATCTGGTACAGTACATATTGCAATGTTTTCAATTTTCTAGCGTAGATATAGGTATCCATAAAAGAGTTCCACTGCGTTACCGCTATGAACAAAGCAACAGTTGCTAAAACTGGTTTACATAAAGGAAGAATTATCTTATACCAGATTTTAAAATCAGTGGCACCATCAATCCTAGCAGATTCTTGTAATGCTTCTGGAAGCCCTTCAATAAACGACCTCATTAAGATTAGAAAGAATACACCAATTAATCCAGGAATAATATACACAGAGAATTCGTTCGTCATCTTTAACGTTCTTCCAATCAGCAAGTAGTCCGGTATTAATCCGCCTCCAACATACATCGTGATAATGAACATAATGGTAAATAACTTATTAAAATAAAAGTCTTTTCTACTTAACACATAAGCAAGCATTGCAGTACAGATTGTACCTATTGCAGTACCAATAACAGTTCTTGCAACTGACATTCCTAGTGGAGAGAATAAATCTTTTTCTTCGAAAATATACTTATAGTTATCTAACGTAAACTTCCGTGGAATAATAAAATTTACTCCTCTTATGGTATCAAGCGAATCGTTAAATGAAATTGCCAAAACATTAAGGAAAGGATACAAGGTAATGAACGTAATACCTACAAAGAAAATTACTAAAAACACATCGAAGCTCGTATATCTGTTTAATTTATTCCTACTCGTTCTCTTCATACCTTCCTCCTATACTAATTTGCTATCACTGAATTTGCCTGCAACTTTATTCGCGACAAACAGTAGTACTAAACTAATGGCAGATTGGAATACACCCACTGCAGTTCCAAAACCATAATTATTATTACCTATACCAAATCGATATGCATACCAAGATACTACGTCAGCATAATCTTGAACGATACCATTACCAAGCAACATCTGCCGTTCCATACCAGCACCAAGTACTCCTCCTATACTCATGATTACAAGGACAATAATCGTTGGTCGAATACCTGGTAAAGTTATATGCCACATTCTACGGAATCTTCCGGCACCATCAACTTTAGCAGCTTCATATAATCCTTGATCAATTCCCGTCATAGCCGATAGATAGATAATGGCATCCCAGCCAGTTTCCTTCCATATATTAATAATGCAAACAACGAGCCAAAACGCTGGTCCATTGGTGGTCATAAATTTAATTGGACCTACTCCTATTTTGCCAAGCACTTCATTCAAAACACCAGAATCCCCTAACACCATTTTGGCTATACTGGCTATAATAACCCAGGATACAAAATGAGGTAGATACGATATTGTCTGTGTTACTTTCTTAAAACGCTTTAAACGGACTTCGTTTAATAAGAGAGCAAACCCCACTGAAGTTATAAAGCCCAATACGATTCCTATAAAGCTGATTCCTAGTGTGTTTCGCAGAGCATCAAAAAACTCTCCATCATGTAGTAGGGCTTTGAAGTGATCGAATCCAACCCAAGTTCTCTCCCATATTGATAACGCGAATGTTTTGGGTTTAACATCCTGAAAAGCCATGGTCCAACCCCACAATGGTATGTATTTAAAGATAATCAGCCAAATAACAAACGGAACTGACATTACTAGCAGATATCTTTGTCTATACATCAATTTAAAGCTAAATTTCTGCTTATGTATGCTTATTTCTTTCTTTTTTTTATTCATTTTTCTCCCCCTTCATTAGCTTATAGTTATTATATCTTAGCTTTCTTTAACAAAATACCCATTATACTTCAACAAAAAACTGTACTTTTTTTACTATTTAATGAAACAATCGTAATTTAATAACAAAAAAAAGAATTTCCGTGATATAATCTCGGAAATTCTTAACTCTTGTATTGCGCTATTTAGTTACTTGATTTTATTCTTTTTAAACTCTTTTGGGGTCAGACCAACATATTTCTTGAATTTAGAATAAAAATAGTCTATATTGTAATACCCTACCTTTTCTGATATTTGATAAACCTTAAGATCTGTATTCATTAGCAGCTTTTTCGCATTTGCAATCCGTAATTTATCTAATGTTGTATTAAAGCTTTCTCCTGTGGCTTTTTTGTATATTTTCCCTAGATAGGCGCTATTATAGCCAAACATCTTAGCTATGGCTTCTAACTTAAGATCTTTACTGTAGTTCTTTTGTATAAAGACCCCCATCCTTTTAACAATACTATTAGCTCCGAAATTACCAAGTTTTTCGCTGATTGTTTTACAATACTCTACCACAATCTCTTCCATCTCTTCAAGTGACTCCGTCTTGTTCACTTCACCTGTAAAAGATTCAATATCAATTAACTCCTTTGTTTGATCCGTATATCTATCTTTAAAATGCTTAATAAGCAGGATTGCATTATTAATAGCCATTACTTTAATGCGAGATTCCTTTATTAGTTTATATCTGCACCTCTCTAACATAGTGTGCACCGTATCTTCTATTCCAATAAGATCCCCTATTTCTATACAGTCACTTAAACTAGAAAAATCCTTATTCTCTTTATCTTCCATTTTTTCAATAAGTGATTTCATGGAAACAGGATTTTTCTTACCAAACAAGAATTTTTGATCATTTAGATACTGTGCTCCTTCATAGCTATAACATATATCCTTTAAGCAGATTACCTCTTGCCCGGTTGCTATAAAGAACCCTTCTTCATACCGCTCCATAATCCTTTTATTATTCTCCAGAAGTTGCTTCATATCTTTTTGCAAGTTATCTCCTTTGATAATTATTGCAACTTTGTCAGCCAATACTAGATATTCACAACTATGTAATCCATACAAGATTAATCGAATCTTCTCTTTATAAAGTGTATCTGTATAGAATTTATCATTACTAAGAACAACCACATGGAACTTTTTATAATTATAATCCAGTTCATATTTTTCAATTTCTTTTTCGATTACTTCTATAGGCTCCTGTTTCATCAGCAGATTGTATATAATGTTTTGTCTTACCTTTCCCCTGTTCTTTTTCTTTTCATTTATTATCATTTCTTCTTTCTCTTTTTCTTTCCTATCTTGTTCTAACTCCTCACTTATATCACTAAAATATTCATATAATTCATCTTCATCAATAGGTTTCAACAGATATCCCTTAACCCCTAGCGATATTGCTGATTTTGCATATTGAAAATCTGAATACCCTGATAATATAAGAAAATATCCTTTATATCCCCTCTTTCTTGCCTCTGATATAAGTTCAATTCCCGACATTCCAGGCATTCGTACGTCAACAAGTACCACATCAGGTTGGATACGCAAGACTGTGTTCAAACCATCCTCTCCATCAGAAGACTCCGCTACAATAGTAAACCCCATATTTTCCCACGTAAGTAGCGTTCGTATTCCTTCCCTTACCATTTGTTCATCATCAACAATTACTACATTATACATTTCACACACTCCTCATGAATAACTAACCTCTCGGTATCGTAATTTGTACTATTGTCCTTACTAATGGTTCACTCTGTATTAAAATTCCGTACTCTTCTCCGTACAATAATTTTACTCTTTGATTAACATTTCTTAATCCAATATGACTCCCTATTCTATCTGTTGCTGAATTAATATGCTCTTTGATATCTTGTAGTTTATCTTCAGAAAAACCTATTCCGTTATCAATCACCTGTATGCAAATTGTGTCATCAATTCTGTCTATATATATTGCGATATGTCCCGTTCCCTTCTTCATCTCTATTCCATGAACCATAGCATTCTCCACAATTGGCTGTAGAATAAGTGGAATCGTATATATCGTATCAACATTGCAGTTAATATGAATACTATAGGTAACTCGATCTTCAAATCGATATGTCTGTATCTTCAGATACGACTCAACCAAATTAAGTTCCTGTTTCAAAGCAACTTGTTTATCCATAACCTGTAGATTATGTCTCATGATTTTAGCAAGCATCTTCACTATATCCTCAATCTCTTCTTGCCCATTAACTCTTGCTTTCATCCGAATCGTCTCCAAAGTATTGTATAAGAAATGAGGATTAATTTGACTTGCAAGCATGCTAAACTCCATCTCTTTTTGCCTACTGTATAGCACTTCCTTCTGTACCTGCTCTTCATAAACTTGACTGATTAATGCTTCAATACTATTAATCATTAAACCTAAATCATCATAAAGATAACTGATCTCATCCTCCCCACCAATATGTTCAGCAATATCAAACTGACCTCTTGATGCTCTATGCATCTGGACTTTAAAGTTATTAATTCTACTACTAAAATTCCATGCAAATACACTTATAATTGATATGGCAATGATAAAACTTCCCATAATAATGAGAATACTTTTTAAGCTCTGCTGATTTGCCCTTTTCAATATATCCGCATACGGACGAATACTAACAACTGATAATTTATCCTCAAGACCGGTATATGTAACCGGTATCACTGTTAATACAGAATCTTTTCCTTTGTATATAACATTCTTACATATTTCTTGATCTGATTCGTTATTCTTAGCACTGTCTTTTATTATATGTAATAACTCATTTTTATTTGTATCATTTGAATTACTATATATTATCTCTTCATCATTTAGTACCAATACCGTTTCGGTATCATGCTCTTGCAACGGAAACAGGATTCGTTCCTCCTTCATGGAGATAACTGCAATTCCTACATCGATCCCCCCTTGTGTTCGAATAATTCTAGAAAAGGATAGATACTTCTTGTAATTCATGGAATCCTCATGAAATGCACATATTAATCTACCGTTTGCATCTATCGTTTTTTTGAACCATGGTAGTTCTGATACTTCCTCGTTAACCATTGCAACTCTCAGATTTTGAGATAAGGTAGAATTGTTAAAGTAAAAGCATATATTCTCTATCTCATGATTAAAATAATTTAAACATTCATTTCTTAATTTCTTATTCAATGTATTATAATCATTAACCAATTCCTCTGATTTACTATCGTACTGATACGCCCCTAATTTCTCTATGATCTCCATAAAATATAACCGTTGTGATGCTTCCGCTATGGTACGTACATTCTCGAAAATTCCATCACCAATTAGCTGTAACTCCGAAATTTCTGAACTCTTGTTTTGTTGTATTATTATATTTTTCGTTCCATTAATCAAATATAAGCTAACAAATAGCATGGGTATAAAGCCACCAATAATGTATATAAGAAACATTTTTCTTCTTATAGTAAGCTCTTTTTTAACTCTACTGGTGAATCTGGTTCTCAAAAATCTCTCTTTGATATTCATATTCGACCCCTTTATCAATATTTATTTCTAAATTATAGCAATTATTTAATATGTTGTCACTAGTATAGTCAGCCCTTAGCTTAATTCCTGCTGCAAAGAGACACTCTGAAACCAAAGGATTTTAAGGCTAAAAGCCACCACAAAAAGTGATGGCTTTATCAAGTGAATATACACATATTACGTACCACTACGAACTTCAACAGGGTGAGAGCGGGCTGCGTATAAACTATGGTTTGCATCACATGCTTTTAACACCCGAATCAATCACTTATAATAACGAATAAATTCACCGTAGTTGTGTTCTTTTGAGCACCCACATGTAATTCAAGTTTCCCCTTCAAATCAGTTGTACCAAAGGCATTCACACAGTTTTAATAGGAGAATTTCCCATAATAACGACCATTGATATCCCCCGTTTCAGATGGTGAAACTTTCGCCCACTCAGCCCCACCAGACCAACTTTGTAGAATTAACTCAATCTGATCTTTCTTTCCTTCTCCTTGTATATGCAAATGATTTTCATAGTAATATGTGTCTATCAAACAGTATCATCTGGATACTTTTTAAACAATCTATAATTATTTACTTATTTACTTTAATTATTTTACATTACAACTACGTCTATACCATATTTTTGTTAAGTGGAACCATAATAAAGCAACAAAAAACAATCTCAAAAGGTTGCGTATCTATAGAAATATCAACGATATGTCATAGACGACAACTATTCGAGATTGTTTTCTTACTGATGTGTATATACTTTTAAGATAAAACTACTCTCCAAACTCCCCATTGTTGTGTTTCATCTGGAATATCTCCTAATGTCCACCAATACGCTTCGAAGACTTTTCCATTATAAGTTACCCGATCTCCTGCCACATAGATTTTTGTACTATCATAAGCAGCATAACCTTCAACTGGTTCCTCTGGCTCAACAATTCCGTTATCTAACACTGCCTTTGCTGTACCATATATAGCATTCAGTAAACTTAATTGTGCATTTTTAGAATCTTGCGTTATCTCCCAGATCATGATACCACCTGCGTTATTACATGCCCAGGTTGTCTTGTTCTTCATGGTAGTAATGCCGTTATAATAAACTGTTGTACCATTTATTACCGCTGAATCTTTGTATGCATTGGCTGGATCTTTCGCTACAATATCTGCATAGGATGCCCAGTTTGGCCTTTCATAGAATGGTACACCGAGCACAACTTTGTCTTTACTTAACCCTCTGGTCTTAGTCCAGTATTCTCCACATTCTACTGCAAAATTATATGTGGAATGACCAGAACCTGCATTACCGTCATATGCCATAACATTTATCCAGTCTAATATGTTAAGTACTTTATCTGTTTGTCCATATCCAGTGGAACCATTTCCTACAACTGCTATAGATCAATGAGATTTACTTGACTCACAGATGTTTTTGTCTCTGGTGTTCCTTCTATTACTTTCCAAACCCCCCATTCATTATTAGAATCCGGTGCCACTCCTTGTGTCCACCATTTCGCTTGGTAGATTACTCCTTGGTACACAACCTTATCTCCAGCTATATATATCTTAGAATTATCATAGATTCCAACTTTTTCTGGTGTCTCTGGATCCACTGGTGTTTCTGGATCTATTGGTGGTATTACTTCCTTCTCATTAATACCTAGTCTTGATGCTGTAATTGATAATAAATCACCATTTTTATCTGAACTCGCCTCCCAAAACATGGTTCCACCTAATCCTTTTGACAATAGATAATCAATTTTAATATTTATAGATTCTGGATCATCATATGTGATAAAGACTTTAGTCTCTGGACTATATAGATATGGAACTTTCGCGTAGTCATCCCAGTATCTTACATACCCTCTTTTACCAATATAATTCTCTTTTATATCCCAATAATCCCAACTAGATCCTTCCCAAGTTCCAATATCTAGCCCCGCAGAAGTTGCGCTCGCGGCAATACCATTATGAAATAGGCAATTCGCAGGTGTTGCATTTACATTAACCCACCCACGACCATAAAAACCAAGACCAAGATTTAGATCTTTTGCCTCCACTCCTGAAGCTAAGAAAGCATTTACTGTTTGATCAATACTAAATGTAGAGCCTGTGGTATCATTAGGATTTAAGTATAACGGTGTATTATGATTCGTTTGTGGATCAAATCCTCCATGATAGTCATATGTCATTAAATTAATCCAATCAAGATATTTCATTAATTCAACTGGTTCTGTATTCTGAACAAATGTTGGATTTCCACCTGCTGCAATTGTCAGATAATATGTTTTCCCGTCCATCTTGCTCTGCTCATCTAATGCTTCCCTAATTTCTTTTACTAATAATGTATAGTTATGCTTGTCCTCTGCACGATGTGGAATAGAATTACCACCCTCTACTGGATATTCCCAGTCTAAATCCACTCCGTCAAAACCATACTTTACAATAAAGTATACTGAAGTTCTAGCCATCTTTGCCCTCTTTACTGGATCTGCTGCTACATCAGAAAAATTATTAGACCAAGTCCATCCCCCAATAGAGATAATTGTTTTTAGATGAGGATACCTAGCTTTTATTTTCTTTAATGCTCCGAAATGCCCTGCCATGCCTACCACTGCATCTTCCCAATTGAATCCCATATCTGCATATACACCACTCGTGATTTGTGTATCAATCCACTCATCACCAACAACTACACTACCATCATTCTTTAAATTTGCAAATGCAAAATTCAAATGTGTTAGCTTCGATGCATCTACTTTGGTAATTGGGTAATTTCTCGCATATCCTGCCCAAGAAGCATAATATCCTACATTTCGGTATTTTACCTCTTCGGCATGCGCTGTTTTTGATACTGAGATTCCTCTTAAGACACCTGTTATTGTTGTCAGTACCATAGTAACGGTTAACAGTAAGCTTAAAACTCTTCGTTTCATAATCTACTACCTCCCTGTTTTATCGTTCTTTTTTAGTTAATGGTTACCTATAAGATAAGAGCTTTACATTGTTTTTCTGCCTCACAACCTCCCATAGTTTTTTATAGTGAGCAACATCTATTACAGTAAAATGTTTTATTGTAATCCCATCATATCATTCCATATTATTACATTTGAATGATTAATCTTGCCTTTTTTTTACTATTCTTGTTTCATATTAGTATTATTGTATGCTTATAGTCCATTATTACCATTTCAATTTGTGTAAAATGTATAAAATAATATTGAATATTAAAAAAAGGATACCAAATATTCCGAATTAAATCTTCAGAATATTTCTATCCTTTTCTTTATATATTGTATAATTTTGTAATAATTATACAAATTTACACACTTTCAACTTACTTATCCAACAGCTCCTTCGTCGTATCATATATTGTACTTAATAGACTTAATTGTTCATTTTTTGAATCCATCATTATCTCCCAGATCATGATTCCACCTACGTTATTACATGCCCATGTAGTCTTATCTTTCATGGTATTAATACCGTTATAATAAACTGTTGTACCATTCATTACCGTAGAATCTTTATAAGCATTTGCTGAGTTATTCTCTATGATGTCTGCATATGACGCCCAGTTCGGTCTTTCATAGAATGGTACCCCCAGTACAACTTTGTCTTTACTTAATCCTCTAGTTTTTGTCCAGTATTCTCCGCATTCTACTGCAAAGTCATATGGGGAATGCCCAGAACCGTCATTACCGTCATAAGCCATTACATTAACCCAGTCTAACATGTTAAGTACTTTATCGGTTTGTCCATACCCAATAGAACCATTTCCTACAACTGCGGTAGTTAATAACTTTCCTCTGTTATCTACCCCCTGCTTTAGATAGGTCATAAACACATTGTATTGTGAACAGGTTTTCTTCCTTGGATATTCCCAGTCAATATCAGCTCCATCAAACCCGTAGGTATCAATTAAACTTAGAATGCTGTTTGCTAATTTTTTACATTTTGCATCCGAATCTGTTGCCTTAGCAAATGTATCCTCTAGTGGGTATCCATTATAGGACCAACCACCTACTGCAATCAATACTTTAACACCGTAGTTATGGGCTGTAGATATGAGTTTATTAACAATTGCTGTATCTTCCAAATCTCTAATATTACCATCTGATGTAGGAATAGCAAATGCATAGTTAATATGTGTTAACTTACTAAATGGTACATCGTCCACCACATCTGCGTACCAATCAGGATAATACGCAACACGCTTAAAGGAATCAAACGTAATAACTGTTTCTGAAACATTTGATTTTATTAGTTCTTTTAGATTCGTCCTTACATCTGTGTTTGGAAAAAACACTTTTGTTTCCTTAACTTGTGACCCTAAATAAATTGGAATCATAGTAATACATAGAACAATCACTAGTATTATTTTTAATAATCTACTATGATACTTCATAAAACCCTCCTTTTTTTGCGCTAATAGTTAGTTTCTTCAATGTTTCTGATTCGATGTAAAATATATAAAAAGATATTAAAAATAAAAAAAAAGATACCAAATATTCTGAAATAACCATCAAAATATTTCGTATCCTTTTCTTTACTATATTATATTAAGCACGAGCAAATTCTTTCACTCTATTATAGATGCTTTCTGAGTCTAAACCGTATTTTTTAATTAATTCTACAGCTGGACCGCTTTCACCGAATACATCATTAACACCAATCTTCATAACTTTAGTTGGATAATTTGCAGCTAATGCATCACAAACTGCGCTACCAAGACCACCGATTACAGAATGCTCCTCTACTGTAACAACTTTGTTTGTTTTCTTAGCACTTGTAACAATTATCTCTTCATCAAGTGGCTTGATGGTATGAATATTGATTACTTCTACTGAGATTCCATCTGCTTCTAATTTCTTAGCTGCTTCTAAAGTTTCAGATACACATAATCCTGTTGCTACTAATGTAATATCTGTTCCTTCTTGTAAAAGAACACCTTTTCCGATTTCAAATTTGTAGTCCGGTGTATCATTGATTACAGGTACTGCAAGACGACCAAAACGTAAATATACTGGTCCATCATATTCAGCTGCTGCTCTAACTGCTGCTTTTGCTTCTACATCGTCAGAAGGATTGATAACTACCATTCCTGGAATAGTTCTCATTAAAGCAATATCTTCATTACATTGGTGAGTAGCACCATCTTCACCTACAGATATACCTGCATGTGTAGCACCAATTTTAACATTTAGATGTGGATATGCAACTGAGTTTCTAACTTGTTCGAAAGCACGACCTGCTGCGAACATAGCGAATGAACTAACAAAAGGAATTTTACCAGTTGTAGCCATACCAGCTGCTATACCGACCATGTTACATTCTGCGATACCACAATCAATATGTCTTTCAGGGAAAGCTTTCTGAAAGATACCTGTTTTTGTAGCTGCTGCTAAGTCAGCATCTAATACATATAAGTTATCGTATTCTTTTCCTAATTCAGTTAAAGCATTACCATAACTATCTCTTGTTGCAATTTTCTTTATTTCTGACATAATGCTTCACCTACTTTCTCTAAATCTTTCATTGCTAGTTCGTATTGTTCATCATTTGGTGCACTACCATGCCATGCAGCATTATTTTCCATGAATGATACATCTTTACCTTTAATACTCTTTGCAATAATTGCAGTAGGTTGTCCTTTGCATTCTCTTGCTTTCTTAAAAGCATCAGCTAATTCATCAAAATTATGTGCATCGACGTTAATTACATTGAAATTAAATGCTTCAAATTTCTTGTCAATTGGATATGGGGAACATATATCTTCAATACTACCATCAATTTGTAAGCCATTGTTATCAACGATTACTACTAAATTATCTAAATTACGAGCGCCAGCAAACATTGCTGCTTCCCATACTTGACCTTCTTGGATTTCTCCATCACCTAAAAGTGTGTATACACGGTAAGGATCATTTGATAATTTAGCTGATAAAGCCATACCAACTGCTGCTGAAACACCTTGGCCTAATGAACCACTTGACATATCAACACCTGGAATATGTTTCTTATCTGGATGTCCTTGTAAATAAGAACCAACGTGACGTAATGTAGTAAGATCCTCAACTGGGAAGAACCCTCTTTGTGCCAAAGTTGAATAAAGCCCTGGAGCTACATGTCCCTTTGATAATACGAAACGGTCTCTGTCACTCTTTTGTGGGTCCTTTGGATCTATATTCATTTCCTCAAAATATAGATACGTGAAAATGTCTGCTGCTGATAATGATCCGCCTGGATGGCCGGATTTTGCACTATGCACTGCTGTAACGATACCTTTTCTAATTTCGTTAGCAGTCTTTTGAAGCTCAAGCTTGTTCATTTTTCAACCTCCTCTTGTCTTGTCATGCTACTTAACTGTTCAGTATATAATGAAAGCTAAACCCTTGTCTAACTCTATTATCTCCAATTATTAATAACTAATAAGCTATTAATCCTACTTATTTTAACACAACATATGTAATCAATCAAATAAAAATGAATATTCTTCCTTAACTTGACCGATTTGTACTACAAGTATGTGCAATAATTACTGTAAAATCTATCGCCCACAAAGATAGCCCTGCGATCAATGAGTCGCAAGGCTATCTTAGCTAAATCATAATACTATTACTTTTACCAATTGTTATCCGATCCTATTTTGTTTACTTTAAAGTCTGGGCACTTTTCTAAACCGTAAACTGCTTTGACTTTGGCATTATATATCTTAACATTTTTGAAGTTAGCACTACCAAAACAAGGTCCTTGACCGTTCTCTGCTGCAACTACAAATTTGATTCCATATCGCTCTGCCCCATTAATAACAATATTCTCAAAATTCATATTTTGCATAGGAATCTTATCTGCATGTTTTGTTTGGAACATAATTCCAAAGTAAACAGCATCATTAATATTAACATTCTTTACTGTAATATTCTTGAGTACTCTATCTCCAGAGTAGATCCAAATAGCTCCAAAGTTTTGGTATTCATTAATTTTGTCATCTGCACCATTACTTGTATAGAAGTCACCACCACAACGGTCGATAGTAATTCCATCAAATAATGTTTCTGCATCACCAAATCCAAGTGTATTATAGCCGAAGCTTAAGCTACTAATTGTAACCCCTGGATATGTAAGAGAATCTGCCACATATAGATTGGTAAATTTGTTTCCAGAACCTCCGTAGATTGCAAATCCAGCTGCACGGCGAGTACACACTGCTGTCAGGTTTGTATACACGTTTCCTGTATTATAAGAAGTCCCACCACTATCAATTGCACTAAAGGAAGCAAATGCATCATCGCCGCAAGCTCTTGCATAGCAGTTTTCAATTGTATTGTATGAGGATCCATTCGTCATATTAATTCCATCTGCGAATAGATTCTTAATTCTGCAGTCTTTGAATGTATTATAAGAGGAACCTACACCCCAATATAAACAAACAAAATGTTCTGCCCATACATTCTCAATTGTCACATTCTGAATCTTATCTCCATCAATGAATTTGCCTGGGCCATCACTGCGATATTGATAATTTCCCCATGCTGACAGATTCTTAATCGTTGAACCATTCGCTGAAGAAGCAATTGAGAATCCGATATCCATATTACTTCTTGTTTGTGGCGCAACAAGTTTCGTATGCCATGGTCCAGCTCCTACAATCTCCAGTGCACGTCCATACACCCTAATCTTAGAACTTAGTTCCCATTCTCCAGCTGGAATGAATATACCAGTTTTTGTTGTATCCATTCTAGCTTCATTCAAGGCTTGTTCTATTGATTTACTTGTTGTAACTTCTACATATCTAGAAGGATCTGGATTCGTAGCCGCAGGTAGAACATGTTCATATTCCATCATATCAACATAAATCCATGGCACATCAGTAGTATCTTTTTGTATTCTTACTTTCGTTCCCGCTGGATACACTTGATTCAATAGTATTTGCGCATCCTCATACAACCAATAAGCTTGGTCTCCTGAATTATTATATCCCAGTCGATCAAGTGTTGTTGGTGATGCATACACATGGGAGTACTTAGATGTAACGTTAAAATCTCCCTTGCTTTCGCCATTAATATATAAGCTGATTGTTCCGCTTGTTCCTTCTTTAATAGAACTGCGAAGTACAAATGCGTTGGCATCAGAAGCTAATGTGAATTCTACAGATTCTCCTACGTCATCAAGATATACTGCACTTCTACCTGAAGCTTCGCCAGCATAATCTGCTAATTTATAATTCTTAGCCAAAACAGTTCCATTAATTTTGTTTGAAGCTGCTTCCATTTCTAACGTTGAAAATGGAAGGTTAGCTCCTCTACCTGAGAAGAAAGTTCTTTCTGAGGAATTATTCGTACGTTTAACCCCCAATTCCTTCTCATCAATGGCAACTTCGCAAGTAACCCTATAACTTCCATCTACAGCTGTCCAGGATCCCATACCTAATGTCACCGCATTACCCGCAGCAAGCACACCCGTATATGATTTTGTAAATGTTTTAATTACACTACCTGCTTCATTTAATAGTTTAAAAATAACTTCATGGTTTCCGTTTGCTGTGGAGATATTTCCTTGATTCTTAAGTGTTACTGTAAAATCAACTAAATTACCTGCGCTAGGATTTCCAGGCGTCCAAGTTAATACTCCTATTAGGTCTGCACTCGTTACCTCTTGTACACTTAATTTCACTTCTTTTTTGTTATTACTCTTATCCATTTCTATTATTTTGTTTTCTTCATCAACTACTGCTATAAGATCATAAACTGCGGCATTTTGCTCCGCTAATTTAACTGATACTGTAGTGGAAGCTCCTGCCTCTAATGCAGGTACTGACGCACTACTTACTAAATTAGTACCTAGATAGAAATTAATAGTAGTAGCTTTTGATGCAACGCTACCTTGATTCTTCACAATCGCATTAACAGTTATCTGGTCTGTTTCGATTGGTGATCCTGGTATCGTCTGTAGGGAAGTAACCGTCAAATCAGGATTTGGAGCACTTACTCCATAAATCTCAAACTCTGCTAATTGCCCCGCAGATGAACCACTATTGGCAGTAAACTTTAACTCTACTGCACTAGCTCGCGCTGATACTGGTATAGTTACTGTGTTCTTATTGGCTGGATTGAACGTATAGGATTTCGCTCCTACTAATGTTGTATACGTTGAATTATCCTGCGTATGTACCAAAACTTCTATCGTTTGATTTCTCGTAGCCCAGACACTATCTGGATTAAGCTTTAATACAAGGGAAGAAATATCTGCATTCCTACCAAGATCAACACTAACGGTGTCTGGGTATCCGCCTTGACCTTCCCAATACGTACTTGTGTTTCCATCATTAATATTCTCGCCACGGAAGATATAAACAAAGGATGATGCCGTTGCCTTTTTACCTAATGCTAGATTTGAACCCTCGCTTGGGTTAACAGGTGGATCTGGGTCTACGATCACTTGATCTGTAACAGTAATTAACTCTGTCGTCTTATTATTATTCGCATTGGATTCTTGATAACGATTCACATCATTAACCCATGCAAGTACTGTATGAGTACCGGTCGTAGCTTTCCACGTTGCACTTCCACTTGGTCCATTATTGGCTGTAACTGTTATGGATTCACCTGGCATAATCTGTGTCTTATTCATATCCGACCACGCTACACAACTTCCATCAATCTGAAATTGTACTCCATTAATTACATCTGGATTTGCTACTCCTGTTCCTTGATTCTTAATAACAGCACTAAAGACAACATCATTTCCCTTTGCTGGTTTTTCAGGAGCCCATATAATATCCGTAATAACCATGTCTGGATTTCCGTATGGCGCTGTTGGATTCGTCGGGTCCGTTGGATCTGTTGGATCTGTTGGATCTGTCGGGTCTGTTGGATCTGTCGGGTCCGTTGGATCTGTTGGGTCTGTTGGGTCTGTTGGGTCTGTTGGGTCTGTCGGGTCTGTCGGGTCTGTCGGGTCCGTTGGATCTGTTGGGATTATTATACTATGATCACTATGACTCGTATTAATAATACCAACTTTTGGATATCCAGGTATAGAATAGCTCTTATTTCCTTCATTCGTTACATTGTTTAATTTTACATTCGCATTATTCAGATAATACGTATCTGCATAACCAATATTTCTTAAAGTTGAATCATTTACCGTTAGATTTGGATTACCACCAAAACTCATAATGGCAGCACCTAGATGTGGTAAGGATGAATAATTAGGTTTCTTACCATCAACACCAGTTCCGAATATATTTAACTTATTAAATACTATATTTGATATACTATCTCCAATACGTATTCCATCATGTTGTGCATCATAAATATACGTGTTATTGAATGTTACATTCTTAACTGCTCCTATAATATCTATAGCGCCATACTCACTTTGCCATGTATCATAGCTAGCGCCAGAACGTATAATTATATTATTATCAAACTGGATATTCTTTGTATTATTAAATTTATACCCTGAAAATGTAGTATTTAAGTGGATTCCTGAAGCCATGAAACTATCACGTATATAGTTGTTGTAGACTTTATGTCCATCTCCGCCGTATATTGCAATGGCACCAGCACGCCATGAGAGATCTATCGTATTATAGCAAAATACGTTATTTGATTCATCTTTTGCAGACATATAATTATTATTCCACATTGCTAATCCGTCATCACCATTATTACGAATAGAACAGTTGTAAACCGTAGCATTACTTGTACCTTGACAGAAGTTTACCCCATCTGCTAAGTTATTACGAATACGGCTATTAACAATCTTAATATTGTCGGAATAATCGAGTGATCCATTATAGTCTCCAACCCAAAATCCGCATTCAAAATGCTCTTCCCAAATATCATGAATCAATGAATTTCCATCAAATACATCCATGAAACATTTATAGATTGCATTCTCACCGTAACGAGAACGTAGGTTAGAGTTGATGTACATATTACAGAATTCTATATTATAAGTGGAGCCATCACCTGCACCTGAAATACCGCCCTTTTGTTGTCCGGAATTGGTAAATTGGATGTTTGTAAACCACATACCAGCTCCCGTAATCATCATATTACTTGCTGATACTCTCCAGATTTGATTAATGTGAAACGTTCCTTCTGGGAAATATACATCCTTTCCAGCGGCATCTGCTGCAGCTATACATGCCGTAATAGCTGCATAATCGTCCACACCATCATCAGGAACTGCACCAAAATCTACAACTGAATAAGATCCAGCTGGTTGACCGATTGGTTCTCCTGTTTCTTCAATCTCTAGAAAATCTACTCCATAAGTTAATCCATTCGCACCTGTACTTTGAATACGAATCTTATCACCTGGTTGCAAGGATTGATTTAGACGGAAATGTACCTCATCAAAAGCAAAGCATGCAGTACCATTGCCAGGAGTGTCCCCAGCTCCTCCATTCAAATACTGCCACATATAATATGATGTAAGATCAACTGTCTTTACCTTCGCGCCGTTTACATATACATCAAGTGACCCAGTTTGTCCCATTCCATCAGCACTATCTGGAAGAGTAAAACGCATTACAACTCCATTACCAGAAGTAGACATCGCCCACTCTGCATAGGATCCATTTGCAGGTAAGCTGACATAAGATTGATTAGAAGCTTGACTAGCTATATTAGTTAATGACCAATCCGTAGACGTCTTTAATGTGGCTCCTCCTCCTAAAGATGCCTTTTCAGAGTCATACCTAACATATGGCATGGAGGCACCGATACTATTAACCTCCACATCTGCTTCTGGAATCAGAACAGCATCCCCAGCATTCGCATTCGTTAATTTACCTGGAACTCCATCATCATCAACATTAGTGGATGCGCTATAGTCTTCTATAATCCAACTTTGTGCTGTTGTTCCATAATACGTGGTACTATCCTTGTCTTTTGTATATAGATACCCTCCTGCCCCATTATTTCTTGTACTTTTCCACATGTTATCGATTGTAGATGTGCTTTCGTCGCCCTCAATATACCATTTACTACTCATCCAAACTTCATAAATTGTACTTTCTAGTCGTACGGTACCGTTGGCATACTCAAGACACATATAAGAGCTTGTCCCCATGTTTTGTATCCAGTACGTTCCATCGGATTTTTTGATAACTTTCCAAATATAATTCGGATTTTTCTCTTTTAATTCCCCACTCTTGACATCTGATCCTTCTGCATAAAGATACGCATTTGAAGTAGTTTTAATGAAAACAGTCGCATCATTAGTAACCTTCTTGGCAAATACAGCAGGAACTTGATTTGGAATGATCATTGACAGTATTATAATTACTGCAATTATCTTTCTCATTCTCTTTAACATACCTTTCGTCTCCTTTCAAAACTAAACTTTGTTACGTCAATTGAGAAGCTCTTCTCCTTACAAAGAGTTTCAAAATTGCCTTGCTACACCTTGTTACATAAACCCAATAGTATAGTTTAACGTTAAACTATCTATGCGAGTTTCTCACCTCCTTTCTTAATATGGTTTGGTGATTGAAACGACATAGTGTTGGATAAGATAGAGCACAGAAGTTTAACGTGACAAAAGAGGACCTTTACTATAACAATTCTCCTCTTACTGTTGAAAATTAGATATTAGATATTAGAAAACTTAACTTAAAATACTATAAACGCTAAAAATGATATGAATTTTATTCTATTTACTGGTAATATTAACATAATTATAAAATAAACACAATAGTAAATTACATCTATTTACTATATTATCGCATATTTTACAAACCATTTTGTACTATATTTTCTTTTCTATCCTCTCATTAAGCTAAATCTAAGCAAAGAAATCACCCACTTCTTCTCAAGAAATGAGTGATTTTGGTTCGTTTATTTAAACTTATATTGTTTAACGTTTAACTTCCTTAATAACACTGGAAGTTCCTAAAGACTATCTATTGTAACTGGGTAGATTGCATATCCCCTAACCTTAATTTATGTATACGTTTGATCAAGAGAAAATTTATGATTATCAGGGTAGAGAAAGGTTGTATTAATTGGACCTGGCAGTAATACCGTAGTACTGTTTCCAGCGGTTATTCCCGCTAATATTAAGTGGTGCTATTAAGTTGATTTTCAACGTTTCGGAAAAACCGTTTAGAAATGAAGCCTATTACACATAGTATTAGTCCTGTCGGTATTAATACAACATAAATCATACTACTGAACTTATCAAACAACATTCCATAAATGATCTGCCCTAAGGGTTGTGCACACAATGAAAAGGTGGTGGTATAAGCCATGACTTTCCCAATCATGTTTTCGGGGGTTAGCTGTTGAATGATAGATAATGCAAAAATAGAAAATACGCAAGCTGCAATTTGTATTAAGAAAAAAGAAATAATCAACGCAATATAATTTACGTAAACATTAGCAACGTTCATAAAGATTATCCCGAACGGTAATAAAAAGAACCCTATCCCAAATAGTGTTATATTTAGTTTTCTGATTTTGAATTTCGTAGCAAGTAAACCTGCTATAATACTACCGACAATACTTGCAAAACTAAGGATACTTATTGCTGCGCCATAATAATTAGCATTTAATCCAAGGACTGTTCGGACTATATAAGGAAAACCAACCAAGGCAAGTCCTTGTATAAAAAACGCTACAACTGCCACTAATGATAAAATTTTTAAGATACATGGCTTTTCATGGCTAATAAAACGTGTGCTACTTGTTATGTCCTTTTTAATAATTCGCCAAATGTTTTCTTTTTCTTTTTGCTGTATGTTTTCCAACTTAATGAAGCACTCAAAGATAGCCGTAACAAAAAAACAAGCTGCACCAGCATACATTACAGGCTTTAACCCAAAAGACGTGTAAAGCATACTACCAATAAACGGAGCTGCCAATGCAGAAACAGCACTAATTTGATTGACAACTGCATTACCACGAATAATATTATCTCCGGTTTGCATTTGAGGAACACACGCTTGAACCGTTGGGTTTTCAAAAGCACCTAAAATTGATTGAATAACCAGTGTCATCCCAATTATTGCAAGGCTGTTCCCTCGGTCAATCATAATTACAGCCAACAGAACAACAATTCCGGCTATAAAATCTAATACGACCATTATGTTTCTCCTATTTGCTCTGTCAGCAAGAACACCGCCTAATGGGGATAAAAGAATAGTTGGCAACATAGCGAGGGCCAAGAAGCCCGCAAATATTGTAGCAGAACCAGTTACCTCTAAGACATACATAGATAACGCAAAATCTAATATACAGTTTCCGAATAAAGATACTGCCTGCCCTGTTATAAGCAACGAAAAGTTTTTAGAAAATAATTTACCGCTCATAATTCCTCCATTTATATCTAATTTATTTGATGTGAATCTAATTTCTGACCAAAAAAAATTATTTACAAATTAGATTTATATCTAATATTATACGTTATTATTTTATGTATGTCAAATATAATCGACAAGGCTCAAAGCCTTGCCGATTTTATTTTAACCTAAAAATTTATTGTGTAAGTCCAATAGCAAATTTTCAATCGTGTTTTTTGAAAGAGTATAGTATACCCGTCCGTCCCTTTTCTCTACACTCACCAAATGACAAGTAAGCAATACGTTCATGTGATGTGAAATGGTTGCTGCTGATAAATTTAGTTCCTCTGCCAATTCCAAATTATACTTAGGTGCCTTTATAAGTGAAAGCAGAATATCGAATTTACTGTTATCACTTATTGCTTTAAGCATAGGAAGAATATTTTTTTGAGCTGTCTTTGATTTCTGCTGCATTTTATAAACATCATCTGTAAATAAACCAATATAAGAATTTGAAAATGTCCCATTTATATTGACAAGTTCCACTGCTGGATAGATTAAAGTAGGCGTTATATGAGAATTTTGATGCAAAGGACCACCAATAAACTCGCCATGAGGAAATTTTTCTAATAACTTGTTTAATGGTTTCTGAATTGTAATAATAGCTTTCTCATATGCAGCGATATTACTGTTAATTATTTTTGATAGCTTTTCAATCTTTTCTTTGGGTGATTGAAAAATAAGCATAAGTTTCCAGCAAGTGTTGGCAGAAAATCCGGTTTCACTTAGTAACGCTATCAATTTATTAAAACTCGGTGTATCAGCAGGTATTATTGTTTCTTCAAAAAGCACTTCAGCAAAAGCTAATAGGATTTCTCTTTCTGTTAAATTCTCAAAATCTTGTTCAAACCATTCTTGGTGGTTTGAACACACATATTGGATAGATAAAATGAAATCATCATCTTCTTCCGAAAAGAAAAAATCAAAGTCGTCAGTGTTGTTTTTTATCATTTCTTTTTGAAAGGCAGCAATGTATTTTTTTAAAACAACAACAACCTTTTTGTTAAGTTCATCAGCATTTATACCAAACTCCGTTGCTGTTTTCTCTACGACCTCATTCGTTATAAATTTAGGTTGATTACTGTTATATAATAAACCTATAATTTCAAAATATTTATTTAACTCTATACTAAAATCTGTTGTCATATTATATTCCACCTTTCATATCTTCATATAAATAATGATCCCAAAATTCTTTTTGTATTAAATTAGAAAAAAATCAAATTTAATAGATGATTATATTATAATGAGTTTTACGCTTGTGGGCAAGCCAAATAGTACTTTTAAATTTTGTATTGCAGCCGTTATATACTGTAACTGACATCAAAACCACTGCGCTTTATGCACGACTCTCCCACGACGACGAATTCGCAGGGGACAGCAACAACATTGTAAAGCAAAAGGTGCTTTTGAGTAAATACGCAAAGAAAAAGTCTTGAAAATCTCTTGTTATTCGTTGAGGACGGTTATTCGGGCGCGGACTTTGAACGCACCTCTTGGAGCGAACTCACTAAAAACCTAACCATACGGTTAAGTGTGATCAGTATCTAGTCACTTAAATGACCTAATCACTTCAGTGACCCAATAAGCTTGTAAGTAACTGATCATATGCAAAAAAGCCACTAATCTTTATGATTAATGGCTTTCCTTCTCTTATATCTTCAAAACTACACATTGAATTAGAGCATTTCTACTCTTTAGTCAGTCATTTTTTG